>PR_CR_10_Liq_1_inCRDRAFT_1000004_pt1 | contig 124876 bp, 123 predicted proteins | sample PRCRCaboRojoPR_3_FD_10241 | JGI IMG/M metagenome (IMG submission 10241) | reverse complement strand
CTCGACCTCAGTGTAGCCTAGCCTGAGTCACAATCCGACCTGCCGGCATCCCGCTGGCCTGTCTGCATGCGGTCAATGGGCAAACCCGCCACCTTTAAGCGTCCCAACCGGCCTAATCTGTGCCGCCTGAGCCATCAGGCCACGCGCGATCGGCCACGACGCTCGGCAGCTGGCGGCCCAAGCGGTGACGCTTATTCGTTGTCCTCGTCCTCGGATTCATCCATCTCAGGCGCGACATCCACCACCTGTCTGCCGCGATAGAAGCCCTCCGCAGAAACATGGTGACGACGGTGAGTCTCGCCCGTGGTGGACTCTTCTGACAACGTAGCGCCACAGAGCGCGTCGTGCGAGCGACGCATGCCACGGCGTGAGGGGGTTTTACGACTCTTCTGAACAGCCATTTTTAAATCTCCAACGTTCTAGACAGTGCAGCCGCCTCGGGGCCGACCCGCCATCGGTTCAATTTCACTTTTTAATTTTACCCAACATCTCAAACGGACGATGCGTGGGGGCATTCTCTTCAAAAACCGGCGGGGATGCCTCTCCCACGGGTTCTGACTCTGGGCTGACAGGCACCAATGGGATGGCCAACAGCACCTCTTCTTGGACCAGATCCGTCAGCGCCAGGTCATCGCCTTCATACAAAACAGGCTCGTAGTCCTCAGGCAGCGCGTCTGCCTGGGCCATGTCTGTGATCAACCCCAGCCTTGAGCGGCTCTCAATGGGATACTCGAACCGATGCAGGCCACGCTGGCAAACCAGCGGCACACGCCCCGCAACGGCCACGTCGGCCACAACCTGACCCTGCTGATCGATTTTAAAGTCGATCTCAAACTCCACCCCATCGCTGGCACGTGGCTCCTCCAGGACGTCGGCCAGTCGCTGCATCGACTGCAATGCCACCCAGCCTGCAAACTGCCTGCGCGCCGCCGCCACTTTTTCGGGCCGAACCCGATCGGGATAATGTCGCGACATAAGCCGGCTAGTATATCATTGTGGTCTGCGCCAAAACAAACCCCAACAAACCCACTTGAGTGATGTCCAAATGTCTCGACCGTTGATCCTGGCCTCCAGCTCTGTCTACCGCCAGAGCCTCTTGCAGCGCCTGAATCTCCCCTTTGACGCCATTAGCCCCGATGTGGATGAGACGCCACGGGCCGATGAAACGCCAAAAGCGTTGGCCATGCGACTGGCACACGCCAAAGCTCAAGCCGTGGCAGCCCAAGCGCCGCCCGACGCCGTGGTGATTGGTGCAGACCAAGTGGCCGAGGCGGACGGTCAGTGCCTGGGCAAACCCCTGACCAGTGATCGTGCGGTCGAGCAACTGATGTTGCTCAGCGATAAAACCGTGACATTCCACTCAGCAATGGTGGTGATCGCAGGCGAAGAGGTCTGTGAGCACCACTCCCCCACACGGATCAAAATGCGTGCGCTGAGCCGAGATGAGGCGATTCGGTACGTTAGCATCGACGAGCCTCTCCACTGCGCTGGGGCTTTTAAAAGTGAAGCTTTGGGCATTGCGCTGACCGAGTCATACACCTCGGACGACCCCACTGCCATTATTGGGCTGCCGCTGATTGCCCTGGCGCAGACTCTCCGGCAATTGGGTCTGCGCATCCCTTAAAGACACCGGCAAAGTTCGCGCAAACCCGGTTGAATTGTCTTTACAATGGAGAATGACTTGAGTTTAGGTTGGCCTATCGCGAACTTGCCGACTCGCTCATTGGAGCAGTAGGACGCGGGAACCAACCGCTGGCTATCACCATCCCGTTGGGAGATCCAAGCATGACATCAGCACCAAACGAGGAACGCAAGCACTGGCGGCTGACCACCGATCTTGATGGAATCGCGTGGTTGGTCTTAGACCACGCCCACGAGGACGTCAATACCCTTGGCACCGACGTTTTGGCTGAATTAGACAACGTGGTCGAAGCACTTGAGGCACAACCGCCCACCGGACTGGTGCTGATGTCAGGCAAAGCCAAGACCTTTATTGTCGGTGCCGACGTTCGTGAATTCGATGCCACAGACAAGGTGTCGGAGCTTGAGGACAACGTTCGAAAAGTCCACGGTTTATTTCAGCGCATTGAATCGCTCTCCTTTCCCACCGTGGTGGCTTTTGAAGGCTACTGCTTAGGGGGCGGCTTGGAGCTGGCACTGTGCTTTGACTGGCGCATTGCATTGAATGCCGATCACACCCGAATTGGTTTTCCTGAAGTCAACTTGGGGATCTATCCCGGCTTTGGTGGTTCAGGCCGCTCGGTGGCGGCCATCGGAGCCTTAAATGCCATGCCAATCATGCTCACGGGTCGAATGCTGAGAGCCAGCGCTGCCCGCGGCCTGGGACTGGTGGATCAGCTGGTCTCACCGCATGCATCGCTCAAATGGGCTGCACGTGCAGCGGTGTTGAAAAAAAAGCGCCACCGCCCACCCAACTTTGTTCAGCGGCTGGCTGTGATGGGCCCGATCCGACGCTTCATGGCCGGTCAAATGCGCAAGCAAACGGCCGCCAAAGCACGCCGTGATCACTACCCCGCGCCGTATGAGCTGATCGATGCTTTTGAGAGCGCAGGACATCACCCCCAGCAAATGATCGCATTGGAGGCTGAGAAAGTGCCGCGCCTGCTTGCCGGCGAGACATCCACCAATCTCCGGCGTGTTTTTCGACTCATGGAGCAGCTCAAGGCCCAAGGCAAGCGCAGCGACTTCAAAGCCCGACGCGTGCACGTGGTGGGTGCCGGTGTCATGGGGGGTGACATCGCGGCTTGGTGCGCGTTGAAAGGGCTTGAAGTCACCTTGCAAGATCGCGAACTGAAATACATTGAGCCTGCCATCGAGCGCGCGCACAAACTGTTTAAACGCAAACTGAAAAAACCCAATGCCGTGGCCGCCGCCAAAACGCGCCTGAAAGCCGATCCCAGTGGCGATGGCATCGCCAGGGCTGATGTGATTATCGAAGCCATTTTCGAAAATCTCGAGGCCAAGCGCGCACTGTTTGACAATCTCAACGAACGCGCGCCAGACCACGCCATCTTGGCCACCAACACCTCGGCGATCCCGCTGGCCGACATTGCAGATGTTCTGGACGATCCTAAGCGGCTCGTGGGCTTGCACTTTTTTAACCCGGTCGCGCAGATGCCGCTGGTCGAGGTTGTTTATGACACCGCCACTGAGCAGCGATGGATCGATGATGCGAGCAGCTTTGCCACCCAAATCGGCAAGTACGCACTCGCCGTGACCTCCACGCCCGGGTTTTTGGTCAACCGCGTGTTGGCGCCCTATATGCAAAATGCCATGACGTTGCATCGAGAAGGTGTTCCCAAGGAGGCCATTGATAAGGCCGCGGAGAATTTCGGGATGCCCATGGGGCCGGTAGAACTTGCCGATACGGTCGGTCTGGATGTGGGCTTGGGTGTGATCGAAACGCTAATGGGCGATGAAGCCGGCGAGGACAAGAAGGTGCTCGAGACCATGGTCAACCAAGGACAACTCGGTAAAAAGTCAGGCCGAGGGTTTTATGAGTGGAAAAAGGGCAAGCCTCAAAAAAATGCTCAAGCCCACCGAGGGCATGACCTCAACGCGCTGGCTGAGCGCCTGATGGCGCCCTATTTTGAGGAATGCCAAGCCTGCCTGGCCGACGGCGTTGTGTCAGATCCAGATCTGTTGGACGCCGGCATGATTTTTGGAACCGGTTTTGCACCATTTAAAGGCGGCCCATTGCACGCTTTGGACCGCCCAGCATCGACCAGTGAGGAGAGCTCAGCATGACCCAATCAACGGTTCGGCGCATTGCCATTATCGGGGGCACTCGGATCCCTTTTTGTCGATCAAATACGCTGTATGGCGAACAGAGTAACCTGGATATGCTGACCGCGGCCCTAGAAGGGGTGGTCCAGCGCTATGGCCTGTCCGGGAAAAGGGTTGATGAAGTCGTGGCCGGCGCGGTCACCACCCACTCCAAGGATTGGAACTTGGCACGTGAGGCGGTGCTCTCAACGAGCCTGTCGGCGCATACGCCCGGCATCACGCTGCAGCAGGCCTGCGGCACCAGCCTTCAGGCAGCGCTCATGTCAGGCGCTAAAATCGCCTCAGGCCAAATTGAATGCGCCATCGTCGCGGGCACCGACACCACCAGTGATGTGCCCGTGGTGTTCCAGGAGCGATTCGCGAAGCGCTTGGTGGCCCTTTCGCGCGCCCGATCATTCGCGCAAAAGCGTCAAGCGTTTAAAGGCTTTAAGCTCTCAGAGCTGACCCCCCAGCCACCACGCAACGCCGAACCTCGCACTGGACTGTCAATGGGCCAGCACTGTGAGCGGATGGCCAAAGGCTGGGACATCTCAAGACAGGCGCAAGATGAACTCACTCTCGAAAGCCACCAAAAGGCTGCTCAGGCTTGGGATGAAGGCTTCTTTGACGAGTTGGTCATTCCCCACGCCGGGGTCTTGCGCGACAACATCGTCCGGCCGGACACCAATCTGGACAAACTCAGTTCACTCAAGCCGGCGTTTGATAAGAAAGCGGGAACACTCACCGCAGGCAACAGCACCACCTTGAGCGATGGGTCAGCGGCCCTGTTGTTGGCCTCAGAGGAGTGGGCGAAGGCCAACAACCTCCCCATCATGGCTTATCTGGTCGCCGGTCAAACCAGTGCGATTGATCACGTCGAGGCCGAGCAAGGGCTATTGATGGCGCCCACCGTGGCGGTATCAAATCTTTTAGATAGCTTGAATTTAAAACTTCAAGACTTTGATTTTTATGAGATTCATGAAGCGTTTGCCGCGCAGGTCTTGTGCACACTGAAAGCATGGGAATCAGATCAATATTGCCGGGATCAGTTGGGACGCGCCCAGGCGCTTGGGGCAATTGACCGATCAAAAATGAACGTACGCGGTGGTTCAATTGCCATTGGCCACCCATTCGCCGCCACAGGCGCCCGCATTGTCTCTACCTTGGCTGCAATTTTGCAACAAGCCGGCTCAGGTCGCGGACTGATCTCAGTGTGCACCGCCGGGGGCATGGGGGTGGCTGCGGTAATTGAGCGCGAGTAAGCCGAAGCGTCGCGCGCTTTAGCCAAGCCGTTTAGGCGTTGTGGTGGGTGGCTTTGAGGGCAAAATCGGCGGGGATAATCCCAGCCGCCTGCAGCGTATTTTGTAACAGCGTGGCCACAGTCATGGGTCCGACGCCCCCAGGAACAGGGGTGATCCAGCTGGCCTTTTGACGCGCGCGCTCAAAATCCAGATCGCCCCGAAGCCGGCCGTCCTCGCCACGGTGAATCCCAATGTCCACGACCACAGTGCCTGGCGCAATCCAATCAGGGTCAATCAAATCAGCCCGGCCTACGGCCACACACAGAATGCCGGCGCGTCCGACGTGCTTTTTGAGGTCTCGCGTAAAACGGTGCGCGATCGTTACCGTCGCGCCTGCGAGCAGCAGCTCGAGCATCAATGGGCGACCCACAATATTGGATGCCCCGACCACCAGCGCCTCTTGACCCTTGGGATCCAACCGATAGTAGTTTAAAAGCGTGATCACACCGCGTGGCGTGCATGGCCGGATGGCTGGGGTGCGCTGCGCCAATAACCCCATATTGGTGGGATGGAAACCGTCGACGTCTTTGCTCGGTGAGATCCGACGCGTCACTGCTGCGGCATTGATTCCTTCGGGCAATGGGAGCTGAACCAAGATGCCGGCCACGCCTTCATCTTGATTGAGCTCATCAATGAGTGACAGCAAAGCCTCTTCAGTGACACTGGCAGGCAATCGATGAGCCAGTGAGCGAATGCCAACGCGCTCACAAGCCCTTATTTTGTGACCCACATACACTTCTGAAGCCGGATCGTCGCCCACCAAGACCACTGCCAGCCCGGGACGCGACCGGCCTTGGGCCACGTGCGCTTCAGTCACCTCCGCTAGGGCGTTGATCAGATGATCTGCGACCACCCGCCCATTGAGCATGTGCGCGGTGGCTTGGGTGTGGGGATTGGTCATGGGCACATTGTAGCGCCATTGCATGTCTGGAGGGCCTGATGGCTATTTTGACCGGCGGCGAAGATGTCTGCGGCGTCGGCGTTTTTGCACTTGTCGAGGCGTGAGCGTATTGCGCCGTCCAGCGTAAGGGTTCTCAGGCGCTTTAAAGCGCAGTCCCACGGGAACGCCGGTTAAATCGAATGCGTTACGGAATTGATTCACAAGATACCGTTTGTAGGGTTCTTTGAGCGCCTCTGTCCGAGTGCCATGGATGACAATGCGGGTGGGATACAGACCCCCCATGTGGGCATAGCGCAATTTGGGACGCAGCCGCTCACCTCCTCCAGGAGGNTGGGCCTCAACGGCACGCCGCAACACCTGGGTGAGCTGTGAGGTGGGCAACTCTTGNNCCGCCAATTGATGAACATGGTCAATTGCGTCGGTCAATTCCCCCAATCCTGAGCCATGCAGGGCCGAAATNGTCACCACCGGGGCAAACAGCGCAAACGGCAGCCGCAACTCAATGGCTTGAAGACACTGTTGACGACCATGACTATCCAGGCTGTCCCACTTATTCAGTGCCAAAATCAGCGCTCGCCCTGCCTCGATGATGTGTCCGGCCAGGCGCGCATCCTGCTCGCTGACCCCCGCTTGCGCATCCATCACCAGCACCACAATCTCTGCTTGATCCATCGCTTGCATCGCTTTGAGCGTGCTCAAGCGCTCAAGATCTTTTTGCGCGCTTCGGCGGCGTCGGATTCCGGCAGTATCGACCACTTGGTATCGCTGGCCATCGCGCTCAACCGAGGCGTGGACGGGATCTCGAGTCGTGCCAGGGAGGTCACTGGCCAACGCCCGCTGCTCGCCAACGAACCGGTTCAGCAAAGTCGACTTGCCTGCGTTGGGCCGACCGAGAAGCGCCAATCGAATGCCTTCTTCATCGGGCACTTCAGGCTCGTCATGCTTGGGCAATTGACTGGCAACACTCACCGCCAGGGCGTCAAGGCCGCGCCGGTGCGCAGCGGCGATGGCGCAACTGTTTGACAATCCGAGCTCGCCAGACTCTCCCATCGCCAACTCCACCTGCATGCCATCGGTTTTGTTGATGGCATGCACAATGGGTTTGCTGGTTCGCCGCAGGCGTTGAACAATGTCGAAGTCACCTGGCATCAAGCCCGCTTGGCCATCGGTGACAAACACCAAAACGTCGGCCTGGTCAATCGCGGCTTGAGTTTGGTCTTGAGCGGCCTGATCGAGCGGCTGGTCAGCGGCCTCAAGCCCACCAGTATCGATCAAAATAACGCGCTCACCGGCCAGCTCGGCACGCCCATAGATCCGATCCCGAGTAACACCTGGACTGTCTGCCACCAAAGCATCCCGACGTCGGGTGAGCGCATTAAAAAGGGTGGACTTGCCGACGTTTGGTCGGCCAACAATGACGACTACGCCAGGCTGGCTCACCGCCCTACTCCATTAAGGGCGGGCTTGCCAAGCGGTCAATTGGCCCCCAGTGTCCAGCACAAAAGCGGTGTTGCCAACAACCAAAGGCGCGGCCTGAGCTGGATCGGATCCGGCTCGCGTCCGGGCAACAAATTGACCTGAGTCGGTATCAAGCCAGTGCATATAGCCCTCAAAATCGACGGTCAGCAAATGGTTGTTATAAAACACCGGGCGCGTGATATCGCGTCGCTCGAGGCGAGGTTCACGCCACAAGGTCGCGCTGTTTTGCCGATCAACCAACCACACCGCATCGTCTCGATCGGCAACCGCCAACTGGGTTCGTCGAAGACTCAAACCCTGCTCGGCACTGACGTCCTTGATCCACAGCAAGCGGCCTGATGTTATCGCCACGGCGGCCATGCGACCCTTATAGGTCACCACATACAGCGTGTTGCCAACAATGGCCATTGGCCCATCAATGTCAGTCAGTCGCTCCAGCTCTGTTCGACCCTCGGGATCGCTGATGCGTTGCTCCCAAACCAAGGTGCCATCATCAGCGCGAATGGCGGCGACCACGCCATCATCAAAGCCCAAATAAATCCGACCCGCTCTGGCCACTGGGGCACTGTTGCCCCGGAGCGTCAGCAGTGGTACGGACCGATCGTAAACCCAAGCACGACGGCCCGTATCACGGTCGAATCCATACACTCGACCATCCAACACCCGCACGACCACCTTGTCATCAGCCACGATCGGCGATGCCAAGATTTCGGAGCTGACTTCGCGCTGCCACACCAATTCGCCAGACTGTCGGTCCAGTACGGCAATTTGACCTTCAAAAGTGCCCACCAAAATTTGATCACCAGCGATCACAGGCCCGGCTGAAATCGCCAAATTGGTCTCAAAGCGTCGGTCGACATTGCCGGTGATCGCATTAACTGCCACGACTTGGCCTTGCTCACCTGCGACCCAGACCCGCTCGTCGGCGTATGTCGGCGCAATGGCCGAGCGAGAACGACCGAAGTCATCAACCACCCGCTCAGACCACAGACGATCGACATTCAGACGCGGCTCGAAGGCGACCAACTCAGCCGGCGGCAGCGTGTCGTCATCACTGAACCAGCCCGACAATGTCTGACAGCCGGCCAAGCCGATGAGCGCGATCCCCGCGCCAAAAAGGCGAATGGCTCGAGAGACCATCATGGCGTTTGTGCCGACATTTGACCCGGCCCGGTCGCGTCATATTTCATTTGCAAAAGGCTGCTGCCAAAACCCATGTCCTCCGGCGCATCCAGGGCTTGTTCATAGGCACTCCGAGCCTGTTCAAGCTCGCCCAAGTCGTAATGCACGTCCCCGCGCGCCTCTGCCCATGCCCCCTCATAACCGACGGGTGCAGCATCGCTTAAGACCGACAGCGCCGCTTGATGATCACCTTGGGCGGTGAGCAACCGCGCCAGACGTAACCCCACCAGGCCTTTCATTGATCCGAGTCCGCCGGCATCCCAAAGCGCTTGATACAAAGCCGTCGCCGGTGCCAGCCGACCGGCGTCGACATACCCCGTGGCCATGCTCATTGTCGCCAGCCAATAAAAGCCGTCGTCAGCAATGGCTTCCAAACGCTCGTAGTAATCCTCTGCCATCTCAAGTTCACCTGAATCAACCAGCTGCTGAATGGTGTTGAGGTAATTGGCCGCTGCGTTTTGATTGCTGAGCTGGCTGGCTTGGTACTGTTGAAATCCGAAAACGCCACCCAACGCCAATACAACAGCCAGAACGATGCTGACGCCATTGCTTTGTAACCAGCGCCGAACGCGCTCGCCTTGTTCGTGATCATCATAGAGTTCAACGGCCATTTGGGGCGATTCCTTATCCAGTCGAGTGATGGCTCATCATTGTGAAGCCAGATATTGTGCCAGATCCGCTCTCGAGACGTGCCTTTGAGGTTGGTCTGAGCGAAGATCTTTCACCAGTACGGTGCCATCCGCAAGCTCTTGCTCACCAATGATCAGTGCCCATCGGGCGCCGGCACGGTCGGCACGCTTTAACTGTGACTTTAAACTCCCGCCTGGTAGATCGACGCCTACGGCCAAGTCAGGCAGCGCATCACGCAAAGCCTCGGCGGCTGTCATCAGCGTGGCGCGCTCAACACCGCCAACGAAATAGGCCGCCACAGGTGGCTCGGGTGTGTCACCACAAAGCGCCAACAGCGCCAGCAAACGTTCTGCCCCCATCGCAAAGCCAATGCCAGGCACATCCTTGCCACCCGCCATGCCCACCAAACCATCGTAACGCCCTCCGGCACACACCGTCCCTTGCGCCCCCAAATCATCGGTCACCCACTCGAAAACGGTCCGACAATAATAATCCAGACCGCGAACCAGGCCAGGGTTAATGGTGTACTGAATGCCCAATGCATCAAGCGTTTCGGTGAGCGAGCGAAAATGCGCCCGCGCGTCATCCCCCAAGCATGTGTCAAAACGGGGTGCGTTGGCCATGATGGCTTGCGTTTGCGCCACTTTCGAGTCAAAAATGCGCAAGGGGTTGCTTTGCATGCGCCGCTGACTGTCGGCATCCAATTGACTTTCAAAAGGCTCGAGGTAGTCGATCAGCTGCTGGCGATATTGCCGGCGGTCCTCAGGATCACCCAGAGAGTTGATTTCCAGTCGAATATGCTCTGCCACACCCAGTTCACGCCAGAGTCGTTCCACCATGGCGATCAACTCGGCATCGATGCTGGGGGTCTCTAACCCAAATACCTCAGCCCCGAATTGATGGAACTGTCGCTGACGACCGCGCTGTGGCCGCTCGTGCCGAAACATCGGCCCCTGGTACCAAACCTTCAACCCCGGTGGGTTCAACAGGCCATGCTGAATCACCGATCTCACCACCGCGGCCGTTCCCTCAGGCCGCAGGCTCAGTGAGTCACCGTTGCGGTCTGAAAAGCTATACATCTCCTTTTCAACAACGTCGGTGCTTTGACCGATGGCCTGGGTAAACACCTCGGTGTGCTCCACAATCGGCACCCGAATTTCTTTGAATTGATAACGATCAAAAAGCTGCGCCACTTTGGCCTCAAGCCGCCGCCAAGCACCGCTTTGATCGGGCAAAATATCGTGCATGCCCCGTATGGATTGACGTGGGCTCATGGCTTGCGCTCCACCTGACCGTTGGCCAAAACCCGAAGCTTGGTCAACCCCACAGCGTCGTTGGGCTGCTCATTCCTCGACAAATAATCAATCGATTGGCCATTCAAGGTCATCTCGACGGCACCACCTTTCCCCAACAGCACATCAAAAGGCGCCTCACCTTCATACCGCTGGGTCGCATTTTTGCGCAGCAGATTGTGCTCCAATCGCTTGCCCGTGGCATCTTCCACCTCAACCCAAGTGTCTTCATTCAAACGCAGCGTAAGCTGTTGATTGGTTGGTGCAACCAAAGAGGCGTTGGTCGCAGAACTCGATGCAAGCGCAGAGGCGCCATCAATCCCCAAACCATTCGGCTGGGTTGATTGATCAGCCGCGGGTCGCTGAGAGCGGGGTCGACGCGGCAGCTGGCTGGCTTGAATCATCCGGCTGCGTCGCTTAGTTGTTTTTTCTTCTATTAAAGGCTTGGCAAGTTCAGCTGGACCCTCTATGCCCTGGGTCAACCAAGTGGCACTGTGATTGATGCCAAACCACAACAACGGCGGCACCACCACCATTGAAACCAGCATATAACGCAGCCAGCTGAGAGACTGGTTGAACCAATGACGACGGGGCGCCGTATTCACCGACGCCATGACCGGCTGAATGTCAGGTGGGGCCGACGGCGGCCCCAGATTCTCATCCATCCCAACGAGCGCAAGATAGCGCTTGAGAAAGGCGTCTCGGTAAATCGGCGCCAACCCCTCCCCTGCGTTGCATTCAAGTTGTTCAACAAGCGCCTGGCTCGCCCCAATTCGATCGGCCACCTCGGCGCCCGACCAGCCTTGGGCAAGGCGTGCTTCGCGCAACGCCTGACCGATGGCTTCATGATTTGACTGCGGCGCTGAAAAAACGCTCATGCCATCAACGCCTGTTTCGCCAATTGGGTTTGTACCAACCGACGCCTTTCGTTTGGACTGAGCACCTGCCCCACCAATTGGCCACAGGCAGCATCGATATCGTCACCGCGTGTTTTGCGGATTGTTGTGACGATGCCCGCGGTTCTCACCGCCATTTGGAAGGCATGCATGGTCTCATTACTGGAGGGCCGAAAAGGGGTGCCCGGGAACGGATTGAATGGGATCAAGTTGACTTTACAAGGCAGCGCATTGAGCAATCGCCTCAGCCCCTTGGCGTGTGACAACTGGTCATTGACCCCTTCAATCATGGTGTATTCAAAAGTGACCGATCGGCGTTGATCATGGGCAACGTAGCGCCGACATGCCGCCATCAGATCGTCCAGTGGGTATTTTCGGTTGAGCGGAACCAGCCGCTGGCGAAGCTCGTCGGTGGGGGCATGCAAAGACACCGCCAACGCAAATTCCACGCCTTCAGCGAGTTGATCGATTCCAGGGACCACGCCTGCTGTGGAAATTGTGACCTTACGTGAGGCCAGACCATAGGCCAAATCATCGCGCAACAGCGCCAAGGCGGGTTTGACCGCGGTGAGATTGAGCAGCGGCTCTCCCATGCCCATAAACACAACGTTCGTGATTCTTGCCTGACCGCCTGTGAGCTGATCAAGCCGCTGTTTGGCAAACCAGACTTGACCAATGACCTCGTCCGGGCTCAAGTTTCGCTTGAACCCCTGTGTGGCGGTGGAGCAAAACGTGCAGTTGAGCATGCAACCCACTTGAGATGAAATGCACAGCGTGCCTCTGCCCGTCTCTGGAATGAACACCGTTTCAACTGCACTGCCGCCGCGTTCGGTCAGCAACCATTTCACACAGCCATCGCTGGACTCACTTTCACGGATTGCGCGCGGCACCTCAATGGTGGCCACCGCGCCCAGACGCAAACGCAGCTGGCGCGACAGATCGGTCATTTCAGCAAAGTCAGTGACGCCGCGCTGATGAATCCATTGCAACAATTGCCGAGCACGAAACGGCTTTTCGCCCAACTCGGCGAAAAACGCAATCAGGCCTTGTTGATCAAGGCCCAGCAAGTTGATCTTGTCACTTACCTGGGACACAGCTCGTCTGGCTTGAAGAAAAAGTCAATCTCAGTGGCGGCTGTTTCGGGCGCATCGGAGCCATGCACGGCGTTGGCGTCGATGCTTTTTGCAAAATCGGCACGGATGGTTCCCGCCGCCGCTTCTTCAGGGTTGGTGGCGCCCATCAATTCGCGGTTCTTGCTGATGGCATTGGGGCCTTCAAGCACTTGAATCATGACTGGACCAGAGCTCATAAACGCGACCAAGTCATTGAAAAAAGGCCGATCTTTATGCACCGCGTAAAAGCCCTCGGCTTCAGCTTTTGACAAATGTTTCATTTTTGCAGCGACGACGGTCAGGCCGGCTTTTTCAAACCGTGACAGGATCTCGCCAATGACATTTTTTTCGACAGCATCGGGCTTGATGATAGACAGAGTGCGTTCCATGGCTGATGTTTTCCTTGTGATTTCGAACAGTTACGAAAGCTTCCCATAATACTCCATATCTCAAGCCCCGTCACCGCCGATGACCGATTGATTGCGCGTCAAGACCAGCGAGCCCACCGCAACAAAGCCCCAAATTGAGCTGATGACAACTGAGAAGCGAACACCCCCAAGTGACGAAATCGCCCCAGCGCCAAGCCAATGAAGAACGGACTGACAAATCCAACCGGCGCATCGATCTTGGCCTGACAGCGACCCGAAAGATCACAGACCATCAGATGAGAATCTCGTAAATATATGATCTTGTTGGGTTTGATTAAACGATAGGCCGCGATAAGACCACTGGCCTGTGCGGTAAACCCACCCCCAAAACCCACGAGCGACATTGACCAGGCGTCCAGCCACAGCCACGCAGCGCATTGGGTCAGTGCGATCACGCACAGCGCGTGCGACCACGCCGGTCGCACCACCCAGCCCCCATCAGGCTGGATCGCGTTCGCCACCTCGCCCTTGGCCATGACAGGCCGAGATTTGCTCGATCAAGACGGCCAGCTCAGGGCTCTTGGGTCGGGTGCGACCCAGCAGCCAATTCCACAACACGTCGTCTTCTTGATCCAACAGCGCGGTGAACTGATCCCGCTCGGCCGGTGTGGCCTTGGGATAATGGGTGCTGAGCCAGCCAGTCAGCAAAGCATCCAGCTCCCGCATTCCGCGCCGGCAGCGCCAGGCCAGCCGACGCTCTTCGATTGAGCCCAGTGATCGTGACGCCTCGCCCATGCCTGGTTAGACGCCCTTGCGCGCCAACATCATCTTTTTGATTTCAGCGATCGCTTTGGCCGGATTCAGCCCCTTAGGACATGTCCTGGCGCAGTTCATGATGGTGTGGCACCGGTACAACTTGAACGGGTCTTCCAGCTCGTCGAGCCGCTCGCCGGTCGCTTCATCGCGAGAGTCAGCCAACCACCGATAGGCTTGGAGCAAAATCGCAGGCCCCAAGTAGCGATCACCATTCCACCAGTAGCTGGGGCACGATGTTGAGCAGCACGCACACAAGATGCACTCATAAAGACCATCAATGTGGGTGCGGTCCTCGTGCGACTGCAATCTCTCTTTATCGGGCGGCGGTGTCGATTGGGTTCTAATCCACGGTTTGATCGAAGCATACTGCGCGTAAAAATGGGTGAGATCGGGCACCAAATCCTTAATCACGGGCATGTGAGGCAATGGGTAGAGCTTCACATCGCCTTTGATGTCTTCGATCGCGGTGATGCATGCCAGCGTGTTCACCCCATCGATGTTGAACGCGCAGGACCCACAGATGCCCTCCCGACACGAGCGTCTGAAGGTCAGAGTCGGGTCCATTTCATTTTTGATTTTGATCATGGCATCAAGCACCATGGGCCCGCAATCATCGAGATCGATCTCATATGTATCGACACGCGGCTTTTCGTCATCATCAGGGCTCCAGCGATAAATGCGGAACGTCTTGATGCGGCTGGCACCCTCTGGGGCAGAGAAGTGACGCCCTTTTTGTATTCTCGAGTTTTTTGGCAAACGAAACTCAGCCATGATTGCTATTCATCCTCATTCAAATCAGTATGTCCGCGCCTTTGCAGGCACCACTTCGACATCATCACTCAGCGTGAACATGTGAACGGGCCGATAATCAATCTCAGTTTGGCCTTTCTCTTTGGCCCAGATCAACGTGTGCTTCATCCACTCGTCGTCATTCCGATCCGGGTAATCCTCATGCGCATGCGCCCCTCGGCTTTCTTTACGGTTCTCTGCAGAGACCATCGTCGACACGGCGTTGCCGAGCAAGTTGCGAAGCTCGAGGGTTTCTACAAGGTCTGAGTTCCACACCATCGAGCGGTCTTGAACCCCAACGTCATCGAACGCAGCGTTGACTTGCTGAATGCTTTGAACACCATCGGCCAGTGTTTTTGACGTTCTAAACACCGCGACGTCGCGCTGCATCACCTGCTGCATTTCATCACGAATTTCCGCGGTGGAATTGGATCCATCGGCATGGCGTAACCGATCAAACTCCGCCACGATGTTGTCGACCTTCTCTGGAGACAGGGTCCGATGATTTTGACCTGGCTTGATCGTTGCGCCACAGCGTTTGGCCACTGCACGCCCAAACACGATCAAATCAAGCAGCGAATTTGAGCCCAGTCGATTGGCGCCGTGGACAGAGACGCACGCCGCCTCTCCGATCGCAAACAGACCCGGCACCACCGAGTCAGGATCACCGTCTTTCGAGGTCACAACCTCGCCGTGATAGTTGGTGGGGATGCCCCCCATGTTGTAGTGCACCGTTGGCAGCACAGGAATGGGCTCTTTTGTCACATCCGCGCCCGCAAAAATTTTGGCGGTTTCAGCAATCCCGGGCAATCGTTCATGGATTACATCGCCCCCCAAATGTTGGAGATTCAAGTGGATGTGATCGCCTTTGGGTCCAACACCACGCCCCTCACGAATTTCGATGGTCATCGAACGCGAGACCACATCTCGCGACGCCAAGTCTTTCGCATTGGGTGCGTAGCGCTCCATGAATCTTTCCCCATCGGCGTTGGTTAAATAACCGCCCTCGCCGCGGACACCCTCAGTAATCAAACAGCCTGCCCCATACACGCCCGTGGGATGGAATTGCACAAATTCCATGTCCTGCAGGGGCAACCCAGCACGCAACACCATCCCATTGCCGTCACCTGTGCAGGTGTGGGCCGAGGTGCATGAAAAATAGGCTCGGCCATAGCCCCCCGTCGCCAAAATGACCGCATGCGCTCGAAACTCATGCAGCGTGCCGGTCGCCAAATCCCAAGCGACGACCCCGCAGCAGGTCCCGTCGTCATCCATAATCAAATCCAGCGCAAAATACTCAATAAAAAATTGCGCCTGATGTTTTAACGACTGCTGATACAGCGTGTGCAAAATCGCATGGCCCGTGCGGTCTGCCGCAGCACAGGTCCGCTGGGCGGTGCCCTCTCCAAAGCGCGTGGTCATCCCGCCAAACGGACGCTGATAGATTTTGCCTTCCTCTGTTCGAGAAAACGGCACCCCGAAATGTTCCAGTTCAATCACCGACGGGATGGCTTCACGGCACATGTACTCGATCGCGTCTTGATCCCCCAACCAGTCTGATCCTTTGATCGTGTCATACATGTGCCAGCGCCAGTCATCCTCGCCCATGTTGCCCAACGCAGCACTCATGCCACCTTGAGCCGCCACCGTATGCGATCGGGTTGGGAACACTTTGGTGATGCACGCGGTGGTCAGGCCAGTGGCTGCCAGCCCCATCGTCGCGCGCAACCCCGCACCACCGGCGCCGATCACCAGTACATCGTATTCGTGCCGTGTTATGGAATAGGCCTGGCTCATTTAGACTCCTGATGCGATAGCAAACATGGAAAAAACGACCACCACCGCGGTGATGGCGGCAGCCAACTTAATGGTCACCAGCAACCCCATCTCCAGCGCTCGCTGATGGATGTAGTCTTCGATGATCACCTGCAAACCCAAAGTGGCGTGGTATAGCGCGGCGATCACGAACAGCGCCGCCAAGCCCGCGTGAATTGGTTGAGCCAGCCAGGCCCGTGCCGTGGCATAGTCGCTGCCCACCACCACGCTGATCGCATAGACCGACCAGATGGTCAGCACGATCAACAGCATGGCACTCAATCGTTGGGCCCACCAGTGGCCAACGCCGCCGCCGGCGGCACCGTGATTTAAGGCATTCGCCAGAGGATGTCGAAATTTCATGACCAGACCCCCCAAGCCAGCGCGGTCAGCACCCCGGCCAGCGCCACCACAGTCCAGCCTGTGATGTAGGCCCCTCTCAGGTCAAGAAACAATCCCGCATCCCACAAGAGGTGTCGAATGCCATTGCAGAAGTGATAGAACAAGGCAAAACTCCAGGCCACCCAAAAGACAATCGCGACGGGGTGCGAGAACAAAGCCATCACGCCGGCGTACGCCTCGGCACCCTGACTCAGCGCCACCAACCACACCACGACGGGCACGATCCCCGCGCTCAGTAAAACACCGGTGATGCGGTGAGAAATCGACAGCACTGAGGTCAGCTGCGGTCGATAAATCTGAAGATGAGGAGACAGGGGTCTTTGTTGTGTTGCCATCGGCTCAATCACTCGCTTCGTTCGACCGAGGACAACCCTCGATCAGGTTTGGTCATCGATTCGCGCAAGTCCACCACTCACGCAGCTTTCTCACCGCTTACGGGTCACTGATCCCGCTTGCGAATTCGCCTTCTTTGTCTGTGCCCATCGCCTGACTTGGGCTTAAGTGGCGAGACGTTTCGCTGTCTGATTCGCCGCTCGATCACATTGCCTTGCCCGCCCCAACGGCGAGTCACCATTCTGCCGGTCAAGCTTTAAAAGTCAATGCACCGGCCGTTTTTCTCCCAATCGCCGTAGCGAGTGGGATCCAGCCCTTGCTTGCGTCCGCCGTACTCACGCGGCGCAGCCGAGCTGGCCTCAGGGCCACATTGGGCCTGTTCGCTTTGATCACGCTCATCAAGGCGTTGCGCCTGTGGGCGGATTGGCCCACCATCACCAGCAGAAACCCTCGCGGCCTCGGCGCACTCAGTTGTGTCTGATGTCTCTTTTGAAGTCATTGCGCATCATTATAAAGGCTTGGCCGGCTTGGATGCAGTGAACCGGCGATAATATGAGTGGATGGACATCGCCTCAGCGCGAGCGCTCCACTGGACTGATTGACGGGAGACTGTGTTGATGACGGCATATGCATTGGATCATCTCAAAGGGTTCTCAATTCTGGGTGAAGACGCCATGGCGTTCGCTCAATCACAACTGACCTGCCAGCTGGGTTCTTTGGATGGCCATGACTGGCACCCTGCCGGCTGGTGCAACGGACAGGGCCGGGTCTTGACCACCCTTCTGATCCATGCGAACAGTGGCCAGCACATCGACTGCGTGGTGCCCCGCGATCAAGTTGACGCAACGATTGACAGATTGCAAAAATTCACCATTGGACGGCAGGTGACCCTCAGTGCCCCGCAGCACATTTGGGGCGCATGGGATCTCACCACCCCCGATGTGGCCAGGCCCCTCGCCTTCGATTCTCGCCGTTATCTGGCCCTGGCAGACGGCCAAACCGCCACCGTCGATGCAACGGCAATGCAAACATGGGCACTGGCTGACATCGAGGCTGGATTGTGTTGGCTGGGTTTGGATGTCTCAGGTCAATTCCTACCCCAAGCGCTGGGTTTGGAGCGATTGAATGGCTTAAGCTACACCAAGGGCTGCTACCCAGGCCAGGAGGTGATTGCAAAAATCTACTATCGCGGCCAACTCAAAGAGCGCCTGGTTCGGGTGACCTGGCCCGACAACATGGCCGACGGACAGCCTGGCGGCGCTTTGTTCACTGCGCCCGATGGTGACGACGGCAGCACTAAAGCGGTGGGTCGGATCATCAATCGCCAACAGCGCCAAGGCTTGGCCGTCGTCAAAACCAAAGTGGCCGTTGGACAGTGGCTCGCCGTCCAACCCAACGGCGCCGCCGGCGTCCAAATTCTCCCGGTCGAGTCGGGTGCACCGGGATCAGATCTCGTATCATAGGGGCATGTCAAACGCCGCCCTCACTGCCCTGTCGCCGCTGGATGGCCGCTACCGTGCCAAGCTCACTGAGCTGGCAGCCCTGTGCTCGGAGTCTGGGTTAATTCACCACCGCGTCGCCGTTGAAGTGGCGTGGTTTAAAGCGTTGGCCCGATGCCCTGAGTTTCAGCCACTGCCCAAGCTCACGGCCGATGATGAGCGCTACTTAGATCAATTGGTCAGCGCCTTCAGCACCGACGATGCCGCTGCCATCAAGGCCATTGAGCGGACCACAAACCATGATGTGAAAGCCGTTGAGTACTGGTTAAAAGACCAGCTCTCGCAACGGCCATCGTTGGCCAATCATGCAGAACTGATCCACTTTGCCTGCACCTCAGAAGACATCAACAACACCGCGTGGGCGCTCATCCTCAAAAAGGCGCTGAGGGACGTCTTAGACCCGATGCTCAGCCAGTTGGACCAACAGCTCGAACACATGGCCACCGACTGGGCGGATCAGCCCATGCTGGCACGCACCCATGGTCAGACCGCCAGCCCAACCACCATGGGCAAAGAACTGGCCAACGTGGTTTTTCGACTTCGGCGGCAACGACGCCAATTGGCTCAGGTGGAGACCACTGCCAAGCTCAATGGTGCCGTGGGCAATTTCAATGCCCACCTGATCGCCGCCCCCGAGGTGGATTGGCCCGCACTGTCACGCGACGTGGTTGAGGACTTGGGACTGGTCTGGAACCCCTACACCACCCAAATCGAGCCCCATGACTTCATCGCGGAATTGGCGCATGCACTGATCCGCTTGAACACCATTTGTTTGGACTTGGCGCGCGACATGTGGGGTTACATCAGCTTTGGCTATTTCTCTCAGGCCGTGGTGGACGGCGAGGTCGGCTCTTCGACCATGCCTCACAAAGTCAACCCCATTGACTTTGAAAACGCCGAGGGCAATTTAGGGTTGGCCATTGCCATGCTCGAGCACATGGCGACCAAGCTGCCTGTATCGCGTTTCCAGCGCGACCTGAGCGATTCGACAGTCCAACGCAGCTTGGGCTCGGCGCTGGGCTACACCGCTCTGGCTTGGCAATCGCTGGCCAAAGGACTCAGCCGCGTCGAGTTGGCGCCGTCAGCATTGACCAACGACCTTGATCAGGCCTGGGAGGTATTGGCTGAAGCCATTCAGACGGTGATGCGCGCGAACGGTTTGCCAAACCCGTACGAGGAGCTAAAACAGCTGACCCGCGGCCACACCATCGCCCAAGACGATGTTCAGCGCTTCGTGGCGGCGTTGGCCATTCCAGAGGAAGCCAAAAAGCGGCTTCGCGACTTGACGCCTGCCACCTATACAGGCAACGCCAGCGCCATGGCCCGAGCGATTGGTCGCTTTGTCTGACCACTCGAGTCCCGCTGTTGGCTCGAGGCCCCCAGACCATCGCCCTCAACGCCTCGATATTGGCCAAGACCGCCCCAACCGCCGGTGGGCAAGGGTATAATCTAAGGTTGAATCGATGTGACCTCGGCCAGAGCAGCCCCGGATCATGACCAATTTCCTCAAAACGCAGTATCTGACCTCCCACTTGTCTGGCGCAAACGCGCATTTTGTTGAGGCCCTGTATGAGCGGTGGCTCTCCGATCCCAACAGCGTGCCTGGGCAGTGGCAGCAGATCTTTAAAGACCTCGCCCCCGATCAGCAAGACACGCGCCATCAGGCCATCGCTGAGGAGTTCGAGCAACTGCGCCCTGCACTGGCCGGTGGCTCGGTGGCCGCGGACCACAAACAAGCCGGGGTTTTGCGTTTGATCAATGCCTATCGAGTCCGAGGCCATCAGCGTGCCAGACTCGATCCGCTGCAGTTGGATGAACGCCCCCATGTCGCGGATCTGGAATTGAGCTTTCATGGGCTCGACGAGCAGGACCTGGCCACGTCATTCCACTCCGGTACTCTGGCTGGCCCCGAGCGCATGCCGCTCAAAGACATTGTTGAGATCTGCCAAAACACCTACACCAACACCGTTGGCGTGGAGTTTATGCACATCACCAACACCGACCAGCGGCGCTGGCTCCAGGACCGTTTGGAAACGCAGGCCGGAAAATTTGAAATTGAGCCGGCAGAAAAGCTCCGGCTTTTAGGCAAACTCGCAGCCGCTGAAGACATGGAGAAATTTCTCCACTCGAAGTACGTCGGTCAAAAACGCTTCTCCCTGGAGGGCGGTGAGAGCATGATTCCATTGTTTGACACCCTCATTCGCCATACCGGAACGCAGGGAGTCAAAGAGATGGTCATCGGCATGGCCCATCGCGGTCGGCTCAACGTGCTGGTCAACGTCTTGGGCAAGAGCCCCAGCGAGTTGTTTGCCGAATTCGAAGGCGCCATTTCAGATGATGATCCCAGCCGCTCGGGCGATGTGAAGTACCACCTGGGCTACAGCTCAGACGTAAAAACCAACGGCGGCGTGATGCACTTGGCGCTGGCGTTTAATCCGTCGCACCTTGAAATTGTCAACCCCGTTGTGGCCGGCTCAGCGCGTGCTCGACAAACACGCTTGCACGATGAACACCATGAACAAGTCATGCCGGTGCTGGTTCATGGCGATGCCGCCATTGCGGGTCAAGGCGTGGTCATGGAGCTTTTGAACATGTCCCAGGCACGGGGGTTTGCCGTCGGGGGCACATTCCATATTGTGGTCAACAATCAGATTGGCTTTACCACATCCAACCCCATCGATGCCCGCTCGACGCTGTACTGCACTGAAGTGGCCAAGATGGTGCAAGCCCCGATTTTTCATGTCAATGCCGATGACCCTGAGGCGGTCTGGTTCGTGACAAAACTGGCCGCTGATTTCCGACGCCAATTCAAAAAAGACGTGGTGATTGACCTGGTTTGTTATCGTCGCCACGGCCACAACGAAGCCGATGAGCCCGCCGCGACTCAGCCTCGAATGTACGACACCATTCGAAGCCATGACACGGTGAGAACACGCTATGCCAAACAGCTCGTCGAAGCGGGCCTAACCGACCAAGCATCGCTGGATCAGGCGCGTGAGACGTACCGCCAGCACCTTGAATCAGGTGAGTCGGTGATTGATCTTGTGCCGCAAGAAGACGCCCCCACCACTGTCGAATGGTCGCCGTTCCTCGAAACCGACTGGCGCGCCAAAGCCAAAACGGCCATGGCGAAGAAAGACATTCAGCGGCTGAATACGCAGCTGACCGATTTGGGCGAGGGATTCAAGGTCCATCGGCAAGTCGAGCGGATCATCGAAGCGCGTCGCCAAATGGGCGCCGGTCAACAACCGCTCGACTGGGGCTTTGCCGAAACCATGGCCTACGCAGGGCTGATCAACAGTGGTTATGGCCTGCGTTTGGTGGGACAAGACTCGGGACGAGGCACTTTTTTTCATCGGCATGCCGTCCTCCACGAACAATCTACCGGCGAGGTCAAAATTCCGCTGGCCGAACTGTCTGAGCAACCCAATCAAGTCACCGTCATCGACTCGTTGTTGTCTGAAGAAGCCGTTTTGGGCTTTGAATATGGTTACGCGACTGCCGAGCCGAACACGCTCACGATTTGGGAGGCGCAGTTCGGTGACTTTGTCAACGGCGCCCAGGTTGTGATTGACCAATTCATCACCTCCGGCGAAGCCAAATGGGGTCGCTTGTGCGGCCTGGTGATGTTTTTGCCTCACGGCTATGAAGGCCAAGGACCCGAGCACTCATCCGCGCGGCTTGAGCGGTTTATGCAGTTATGCTCACACAACAACATTCAAGTCTGCGTACCGTCACTGCCTGCGCAAATGTTTCATATGCTTCGCAGACAAATGATTCGTCCGCTGCGTAAACCCTTGGTGGTGATGACGCCAAAATCACTGCTGCGGCACAAATCATCGACATCAACCCTCGATGAGCTCAGTTCCGGGACATTTCAGTTGGTGCTCGACGACCCCACTCAGCCCAAACCCAAATCGGTCAAACGGGTGGTGTTCTGCGCTGGAAAAGTCTACTTTGACTTGGCGGCGCAGCAAGCCGAGCAAGGCATTGATGACATCGCCCTGGTGAGGGTTGAGCAGCTTTATCCCTTCCCCAGAGAGGAATTGCAAAGCACGCTCAAACGTTACAGCAACGCCGTCGAGGTGGTCTGGTGTCAAGAAGAACCAATGAACCAGGGGGCCTGGTTCCAAATCAGGCATCACATTCAAGCCTGCATTAGTGAAAACCAACAGCTTTGGTACGTTGGGCGTGAAACCTCAGCCTCCCCCGCGGTGGGCTATTACCAAATCCATCTGCAACAACAAAAACAATTGGTCAGCGAAGCCTTAACCTTGGGTCAGGGTTATCGAGAAGGAGCAACTGCATGAGCATAGAGATCAAGGTCCCCAATCTGCCCGAGTCGGTCAGTGATGCCACCATTGCCAAATGGCATAAAAAGGCCGGTGATGCCGTCGCCCGGGACGAGAACCTGGTTGATCTTGAGACCGACAAAGTGGTGCTCGAGGTCCCTGCCCCTGCCGATGGCGTGCTGAAAGACATCACCGAAGACGAGGGCACCACCGTCACGGAAGGACAAAAGATTGGCCTGATGGAAGAAGGCGAAGCCCCTGCCAGCGCCCCCGAGAACACCGAGCCCTCAAAGGATGCGCCAGCGAACACCGACGACGACAACGAAAAAGCCGCCGCTGAGCCTGCGCCAGCGCCGGCTCCCGAAGCAAAGGGGGGTGACGGTTGGCCGCCGGCCGCGCGACGTGTGGCGGCAGAGAACGACGTTGACCCTGAGTCTGTTCAGGGCAGCGGACGCGGTGGGCGCGTCACCAAAGGTGACGTTCTCAAACATATTCAAGGCGGCGGCGCCCGACCGGCCGAACGTGTCAAGATGTCGCGCCTGCGTGCTCGGATTGCTGAGCGCATGAAAGATGCCCAAAACACCGCAGCGATTCTGACCTCTTTTAATGAGGTGGATCTTAAGGCTGTGATGGATATCCGCGCGCGCCACAAAGACGCTTTCCTGCAGCGTCACGGCGTCAAGCTTGGGTTCATGTCGTTCTTTGTCAAAGCCGCCTGCGAAGCCCTTCAAAAACATCCGGTTGTCAACGCCTCAGTCGATGGCGACGAGGTCGTGTATCACGGCTATCAAGACGTGGGCATTGCGGTGTCGACCGAGCGCGGCCTGATTGTGCCCGTGCTTAAAAATGCTCAAACAATGGGCCTGGCCGAGATCGAGGCCGGCATCGCCGACTATGCTGAGAAAGCTCGAAATGGCACCATTGCCCTGGAGGACTTGCAGGGAGGCACATTCACCATCACCAACGGCGGTGTGTTTGGCTCACTGCTGTCGACTCCGTTGCTGAACATGCCCCAAAGCGCGATTCTTGGCATGCACACGATCAAAGAACGGCCCGTTGCGATCGATGGTGAGGTGGTGATCCGACCCATGATGTACATCGCGCTGTCTTATGACCATCGCATCATTGATGGCAAAGACGCCGTCCAATTTTTGGTCGCGATCAAAGAATCACTCGAAGATCCTGCGCGTTTGCTGCTGGATCTGTAACTCAAGGAGCTTTTCATGGCCGAATCGGCGCCAGACAAACAGTTTGATCTCGTGGTCATCGGCGGCGGGCCCGGCGGATACGCCGCTGCGATCCGAGCGGCACAGCTTAAGATGAACGTGATGCTCATTGATGATCGTCAGTCCGATGACGGCAGCCCCGCGCCTGGCGGCACTTGCCTCAATGTGGGGTGCGTGCCATCTAAAGCGCTGCTGGATTCCTCCAAGCATTTTCATCATATCCAACACGATTACAAAGACCACGGCATCCGTGTGAAAGACGTGGAAATGGATGTCGAGCAAATGCTTAAGCGCAAACAAGGCGTGGTCAAGCAGTTGAACAGCGGCCTCATCCAGCTGTTCAAAGCCAATAAAATCAGCTTTGTCAATGGCCGAGGTCGACTGCTGGCTGATCGACTTGTTGAAGTCACCACCCATGAGGGCACTGAAACCGTTGCTGGAGAGCACGTGATCCTGGCCGCAGGCTCGGTGCCATTCACCATTCCCGGCGTGGACATTGATAACAAGTATATTGTTGACAATGAAGGTGCCCTGGCCTTTGGCGATACGCCCAAAAAACTCGGGGTGATTGGGGCTGGCGTGATCGGGTTGGAGCTGGGCAGCGTGTGGCGCCGATTGGGTGCAGAGGTCACTTTGTTCGAGGCGGCCGAGACATTCTTACCCGTGGTTGATGACGACATGTCGCGTGCAGCCGCGCGTGAGTTCAAAAAACAAGGTCTCGATATCCGGCTGGGCACCAAAGTCTCGGGTGCAAAGGTCAGTCGCTCAAAAGTCAAAGTCAATTACACCGAGGGTGACAAAGACCATGAGGCGACCTTCGATCGGCTGCTGGTGGCCGTGGGACGCCGCGCCGCCAGCGATGAGCTGCTGGCTGAAGACTGTGGCGTTGCGTTGACGGACCGAGGCCAAGTTGATGTCAACGAGCAGTGCCAAACAAGCGCACCGCAGGTTTGGGCCATTGGTGACTTGGTTCGCGGCCCGATGCTCGCGCATAAAGCCTCTGAGGAGGGCATCGCGGTGGCAGAAACCATTGCCGGTCATCATGGCCATTTCAACCTCGACACTGTGCCGTGGGTGATTTATACGGATCCTGAGATCGCTTGGGTGGGACACACGGAAAAAGACCTGCAGGCGGCTGGAATTGACTACCGCAGCGGCAGCTTCCCGTTCGCTGCCACAGGTCGAGGCCTGGCGATGGGGGATGCCGCGGGACACGTGAAACTGCTGGCCGATGCTGAGACCGATCGCTTGTTAGGCGCCCAGATTATCGGCCCACAGGCCTCCGAGCTTATTGGAGAATGCGTAGTGACCATGGAGTTTGCTGGATCCAGTGAGGATTTGGCACGCATTGTTCACGCGCACCCCACCCTTTCTGAAGCGGTCCATGAGGCTGCGCTTGCGGTGGATCGCCGCGCCATTCACAAAGCCAACTGAGTGGGTTGAAATGCCATCCATGTCCGCACCCGACATCTTTCATGCATTTCGCATCAACGACGATGAAGACGGGTTCCGTGCTCAGTGGCAAGAGCAGACGGTCCACGATCAAACAGATGGCGATGTCATCGTTGAGGTCCACTACTCCAGCATCAACTACAAAGACGCCCTGGCCGGAACCAACCGCGGAAAAATCCTGAGACGTTTCCCCCTCAACGGCGGCATCGACATGGCCGGTGTGGTGGTTCACTCTGAGCAAGCTCCATTCCAGCCGGGCGATCGGGTGTTGATGACCGGCAGTGGACTTTCTGAGACGCATGATGGAGGCTACAGCGAATATCTGCGGGTGCAATCGGCGCAACTCATTCCCTTGCCCAAGTCGATGACCTTACACGAGGCCATGATCATCGGAACCGCTGGCTTCACCGCGGCTTTGGCGCTTTACCGAATGGAACTCAACGGTCAAACGCCGGACATGGGCTCGATCGCCATTACAGGCGCCACTGGCGGCGTGGGCTCTCTGGCGGTGGATATTTTCTCAACCGCCGGCTATACCGTCAGCGCGATCTCCGGAAAACCCGATGCGTTCGAGTGGCTGCATGAGCTGGGCGCGGCGCAATGCATCGACCGTCATGGCCTGTATTGGCCAGAGACACCGCTGGCCAGCGCGAAATTTGCCGGGGCACTGGACAACGTTGGCGGCGACATGCTGGCCGGCCTAACGCGCGTCACGCAGCCATGGGGCAACATTGCCGCCTGCGGCATGGCGGGTGACATCGCACTAAACACCACCGTGATGCCTTTTATCATCCGGGGCGTCTCGCTCATTGGAATCAATTCTGCCGGCACACCTCGCCCTATCCGGGACGTCATCTGGCACAAATTGGCGAACGAGTGGCGCCCGCGCCACCTCGATCAGATCCACCAAGACACCATCCCACCCGAAGCCCTGTCAGAGCGATTTGACGCGTTCTTGCAAGGAAAAAGCCAAGGGCGCGTGGTGGTCCAAATAAAATCTGAACTCGATCCTGAAGTCGATCCTGAAGACGACTCCAATATCAACCCCACCGAAAACGAGTGAGCGCATACGATGATTGAAATTGGTCAACGCCTACCCAGCACGCCGGTCATGACGATGACCGCCAACGGACCCACCCCTGTTCAAGCAGACGAGTTGATGGGGCAAGGCCTGGTGGTCTTGTTCGCAACGCCAGGGGCATTCACACCAACGTGCTCGGCGCAGCACCTGCCCGGCTTCATTGAGCGGATTGACGACATTAAAAGCCACGGCGTTGACCAGGTGGTCTGCATGGCCGCCAATGATATTTTTGTTGTCCATGCTTGGGCGGAGGCTTCCAAAGTTGACGACCGCATCACCATGATCGCGGATGGCAATGGCGATTTCGCTGAAGCCATGGGCTTGGGCATGGATGTCAGTGCTTTTGGAATGGGCCAAAGGTGTCAGCGTTTTGCGATGATTATCCAAGATGGACAGATTCAATCGCTGATGGTCGAAGCGCCTGGGGAATTTAAAGTGTCCAGCGCGGAGTCTGTGCTTGCAGCCCTCGAGCAGCTCAATCAGTAGCGGACGGGTAGCGGACGGGATTGACGCCCTGGGGCTCAATGACGCCAAACTGGAACCCTGCCCACAAAAGCGCCAACAATCCTAAAGACAGCCCCACACGCCAGCTGAGTCGCCGGACAGCCCGATCGCCCTCGCCTCGGTCTGTCACCAAGTAATAAAAACTGGATGCAAGCGTGTAGAGAATGGCCAAAAAGACGCCGATGATGAAAACTTTGCCGAGCACAGTGATGGATCTCCAGAACAAGCTGAACTGTCAGTATAAAGGTTTTGCGTGATGGCAATCACCTTCACCACCATGGTGGGTCGAGTGTTGCCCCATCTGGTCGCCATCGGTTGCATAGTGGCATGCATCCAGCTGGGTTTTTGGCAACAACAGAGGGCAGACTACAAACAAGCGCGGCTCACGCAGTGGGCGCAGGCACCGATGTTGGTCTCTCCAAGCACACAACAAATGCAGACCGCGCCCCCTTTTTCTCAGGTGGAACTGACTGGTCGATTTGACCCCCAACGCCACATCCTGTTGGACAACCAAACGCGCAACAACCACCCCGGCGTTCACGTTTTCGTTCCTTTTAGACTCAGCGGCGGATCAACCATTGTCATGGTCAATCGAGGCTGGCAGCCGTACTATCGCCACACTCAGCAATGGCCAGAGTACTCAACCCCCGAACAGACGCTGACCATCACGGGGCGACTGAGCCCGCCACCGCGGGTGGGATTACAACTGGGTCAGGCGGCCCCCCTGGATCCTGAGCAGTGGCCTAACCTGATGACATATTTTGATTTGGGGCGGATTCAAACCGTGTTTGGACCCGAGGTATTCGAACAGATCTTGCTGCTCCACCCCGATCACCCCGCGCACCTCAGCCAAGACCCATGGCCAGAGGTGAATATGGGCCCAGACCGCCACACCGCGTACGCATTTCAGTGGTTCACCATCGCCGGTGTCATTTTTTTGATCTGGCTGGGCTTAAGCTACCGGTTTTATCGGACCAAGAGCCATGAATAAACAAACCATCGTTCTCGTATTTGTCATATTTGGCGTGCCCGTTATTCTGGCAACGCTGATGCACAGCAAATGGGTTGATTGGCGCCCAGGGGCCACACGAAATCACGGCGAATTGATTTCTCCTGTCATAGAATGGCCGCCATTGGAGGTGGTTGATGCTTCAGGCGATGCGGTCTCAACAGCCTCACTGGAGGGTCAGTGGCAACTGGTGTACTACCGTCAGACAGCCTGCGATGAGGCGTGCCTAGAATCGCTGTACTGGCTTCGACAGGTTCGTTTGGCGCAGGATCGACACGTCACAGACATCGGCCTTTTGGTGATTCAAGAAACGCCCATGAGTGATGATGTCGTCGATGAGATCGAAGCCTTGTCTGACGCCTTCGTTGTCATCGATGGTGAAGCCGCAACAAAGCTCGCCAGTCACCTGCCCCGTCCAGCAAAGAGTGGGGAGCGGTTCATTATGGATCCCATGGCCAATATAATGATGCGTTATCGCCCTGAACAAGACCCAGACCATATCCGCATTGATTTGGGGCGACTGCTGACATGGACACAAACCCAAGCCGGACCAAGCAACTGACCGCCCACATTGTAGAGTAAGGACAAAACACGCCGACATGATCACGAAAGAACGTTACAGCCAAATGAGTCTGTTTGCCGTGGGTTTGACGCTCATTGTCATCGTCTTGGGGGCTTGGGTTCGATTGACCGACGCCGGCCTGGGCTGTCCTGATTGGCCCGGCTGCTACGGAGAGCTCACCTGGCCCAAAACCGAAGACCAGGTACTGGCGGCCAATGCTCGATGGGCGGAGCGGCCTGTGGAGACAGGCAAGGCCATCCGGGAAATGGTCCACCGGTATGCAGCCGGGGCACTTGGGTTGTTGGTGCTGTTTCTGACCATCGTTGCCTGGCGGGCACGCCGGTCGGACCCGTCTTTTCCGATTGTCCTGCCCAGTGCCATTTTGGCTTGGATTACATTTCAGGCCGCTTTGGGCATGTGGACCGTAACGATGCTGCTCAAGCCCGCCATTGTGCTGGCCCACCTGGGCGGTGGGATGCTGACCGTGGCTCTTTTGTTCTGGCTGTATCTGGCCACGCGAACGACGCAGACAAAGCCGTCCCTGCCCGAGCGTGGATTGAAATGGCCCGTTCGACTGGGGCTTATTGCCATCGTTGCCCAACTGCTCATGGGCGGCTGGGTGTCAACCAACTATGCCGCTTTGGCCTGCCCCGACTTCCCGACCTGCATGGGCCAGTGGTGGCCTGAGGGCAACTACCGGGAGGGCTTTAAACTCTGGCGGGGCGTGGGCGTCGATTACGAAGGGGGCATTCTCGATCAAAATGCTCGCGTGGCAATCCATATGGCGCACCGCGTCGGCGCGGTGATCGTGACCGCCATTTTTGGGTGGCTGCTGTGGCGTTTATGGAAAGTGCACAGCCTAAGGGTGCCTGCCACAGTGGTTGGCGGGTTGCTGGGGGCACAAATCACACTCGGCATTTTAAATGTTGTCCTCGGTTTGCCCCTCTATGTCGCCGTGGCGCATAACGGCGTGGCCGCCTTGCTGGTTTTGTCAATGGTGTTCCTCAGCTACCGAACGGGGCGCAGCATCAATCGCTGGGATGCCGTCTAAATGATCGCACGAGCGATTGAGATTCAGCAAAGCTTGAGTGAGCGGCTCAGCTTCTATCTGGGCCTGTGTAAACTCAAGGTGGTCAGCCTCATTGTGTTCACCGCGATGGTTGGCATGGCGCTGTCGCAACCGGGCATGCTGCCGCTTGGCACGCTCATTTTTGCGACATTGGGCATCGGCATGGCCGCATCCAGCGCTGCGGCCATTAATCATCTTCTGGATGCCAAGGCCGACGAGATGATGGCACGCACCCGAAACCGCCCCCTGCCCCGTGGCCAACTGACTGAGAAAGATGTCTTGATCTTCGCGTTGGCGTTGGGGGCCGTGGCGATGGCCATCCTCGTTGCTTTTGTCAATCCATTGACCGCGGGCTTGACCTTTTTGACTTTGATGGGGTACGCGGTGATCTATACGGCATTTTTGAAGCGGGCCACCCCACAAAATATTGTCATTGGAGGCGCAGCCGGCGCTGCTCCCCCTGTGCTTGGCTGGACAGCCATGACCGGTGAGCTGCATGCGCATGCCTTGCTTTTATTTTTAATCATTTTTGTTTGGACACCTCCGCACTTTTGGGCGCTGGCCATTGCCCGCCGGGATGACTACGCCCGGGCAGATGTGCCCATGCTGCCGGTGACTCACGGGGTTGCGTTCACACGCTGGCAGATACTTTTTTATACCATCATGCTTTGGTTGGTGACATTGCTGCCGTGGCTGACTGGGATGAGCGGCCTGCCCTACTTAGCAGGTGCCAGCATCCTCAATGCGGGGTTCTTGGGGTATGCAGTTGCACTGGTTGTGACAAAAAGCGACAAATTGCCCATGCCGATGTTCCGCTACTCCATCATTTATTTGATGGCCCTGTTCGCTTTTTTATTGCTAGATCACTACCTAATTTGATGCCATTTGCGAGGAAGATGGGATGTCTGAGCACAACAACGCTGTAATTGACGGACTGCTCGAACCAGATGCATTCGTTCGGCGCCACATTGGGCCCGATGATGCCAGCATCAAGGCCATGTGTGAGGCTGTGGACACCGACACGCTGGACACGCTGATCGCGGAAACCATGCCTGATCAGATCCTGCAGCGCTCCGAGTTGGACGTCCCCGATCCAGTCAATGAGCACCAAATGCTCGAGGAGCTCAAACACATCGCGCAGCAAAACAGCATCCAGCATTCGATGATTGGGCTTGGCTATCACCCCACGGTCACACCACCCGTCATCCAGCGCAATGTATTAGAAAATCCAGGCTGGTACACCGCCTACACGCCCTATCAGGCCGAAATTGCGCAGGGTCGGTTGGAAGGCATGCTCAACTTTCAGCAAATGGTGATGGACCTTACGGGCATGCCTTTGTCTAACGCCTCCCTGCTGGATGAGGGCACTGCGGCGGCAGAGGCCATGGCCATGCTCAAGCGCGTGAACAAAAAGAACAAGAGCAACGTGTTCTTGGTTGATGCCAATTGCTTTCCCCAAACGATTGATGTCATTGAAACAAGAGGCGCCCACTTGGGTCTGGATGTTCAGGTGACCCACGACCTGCTCAATGCGCTTGAGACTCAGGCGTGCTTTGGGGTGTTTGTTCAATATCCTGGCAACAATGGCCAGATTGAGGATCTGAGCACGATCATCGACAAGGCACACAGCATCGATGCGCTGGTGTCTGTGGCGACCGACTTAATGGCGCTGGTGATGCTTAAACCACCCGGTGAGTTTGGCGCCGATGCCGTGGTGGGTTCAGCGCAGCGGTTTGGTGTCCCCATGGGCTTCGGCGGCCCGCACGCGGCCTTCCTCGCCACCCGCGAGGAGTATCGCCGGAATGTGCCCGGCCGAATCATTGGCGTCTCCAAAGACCGCCACGGCAATAATGCCTTCCGAATGGCGCTGCAAACTCGGGAGCAACATATTCGCCGAGAAAAAGCGATGAGCAATATTTGTACTGCTCAGGCGCTGTTGGCTGTCATGGCAAGTTTTTATGGCGTCTATCATGGCCCAAACGGCCTTAAGACCATTGCCTGCAGAATTCATCGCTTGACGCAAGTTCTGGCAACCGGATTGGCTCAGGCGGGCTTTCGTCTGGAAAATGAGACGTTCTTTGATACGCTGACAGTTCTCGTTGAAGAACCCAAGCGAGCCGCCCTCATCCAGGCCGCCTGCGATGCCGGCATCAACCTCAGAACCGATCGGTCAGAAGCCATCGGCATATCGGTCAACGAGTGCACCACCCCCGATCACATCAATGCTCTACTTTCGATATTCGCGGACGATCCCGCGTCGACAACGCATCTCGATGCTGCGCTCTCGCCCGATGCGCTGGGATTTGGGCAAAGCCTCAAGCGAGAAAGTGCATTTATGACTCACGAGGTGTTCGAAAATTTCCACTCGGAGACCGAAATGCTTCGGTATCTCAAGCGCCTTGAAAACAAGGACCTCAGTCTGGCGCATGCCATGATCCCGCTGGGCTCATGCACCATGAAACTTAATGCGACTGCCGAGATGCTGCCCGTCTCATGGCCCGAGTTTGCCGAGGTTCACCCCTTTTGCCCCCACGAGCAAGCACGCGGCTATCATGCTCTCATTGCACAGCTGGAGGAGTGGCTGTGTCAGATCACAGGCTTTGATGCAATATCCCTGCAGCCCAATGCCGGCTCTCAGGGGGAGTATGCCGGCTTGCTGGCGATCAAAGGCTGGCACCATGCCAGGGGTGAACACCATCGAAACATTTGCCTAATTCCGTCGTCAGCGCATGGCACGAATCCTGCCAGCGCGCAAATGACCGGAATGGACATCGTTGTGATCCGGTGTGACGAGCAAGGGAATGTCGATTTAGATCATCTGGATCAAATGATTGAGCAGCATCGCGACAATCTGGCCGCGCTGATGGTGACATACCCATCGACGCATGGCGTGTTCGAGGAGTCCATCATTACTATTTGTGAAAAAGTCCGACAGGCAGGCGGGCAAGTCTACCTCGATGGCGCCAACACGAACGCGGTCGTCGGCTGGTCCCAAGTCGCCGATTATGCGGATGTGTGCCACTTAAACCTACACAAGACATTTTGTATTCCACATGGTGGTGGCGGGCCTGGCGTTGGGCCGATTGGGGTGCGGGCTCATCTGGCACCACACCTCCCCGGCCATTTCACCGGCGCATTGGGCACGAAAGCCCAGACCGAAGGTGCGGTTGCCGCCGCGCCCTGGGGCAGCGCGGGCATCTTACCCATTTCCTGGGCCTACATTCGGTTAATGGGCCCCAAAGGCCTGTCCCGCGCAACACAGGTGGCCATTCTCAATGCCAACTACATTGCCACACAGCTCAAAGGTCACTACACGATTCTGTATACCGGACGAAACGATCGAATTGCGCATGAATGCATTGTTGACCTTCGTCCATTCAAAGACTACGCGGGCATCAGCGAAGAAGACGTGGCCAAGCGACTCATCGATTATGGCTTTCATGCACCCACCATGTCCTGGCCGGTGTCGGGCACACTGATGATTGAGCCCACCGAAAGCGAGTCAAAACAAGAACTCGATCGTTTTATTGAAGCGATGATCGCGATCAAAAAAGAAATCGACTGGGTGGCGCAAGGTCAATGGCCGGCAGACGACAACCCGCTGGTGAACGCGCCTCACACCATCGACGAACTGGCCGCCGACGACTGGCCACATGTGTATTCGCGCCAGCAGGCGGGCTGGCCAGTGGACGCGTTAAAAGCCGATAAGTTCTTCCCCACCGTGGCACGTGTGGATAACGTGCACGGCGACAGGAATTTGGTGTGCACGTGCCCACCTTTGGACGCTTACGCCAAGGCCAGTTGACAGACAGGAATTAAGTCAACACGCCTCACGCGCTCGCAGCAACCCACTGGTTGCCCTGATTGGGCGGGGCCTCAATCAGTCTTCCGGTATCGAGTCTGAGACGTTGTCTTGCTCAGCGGCTTGCTCATCGTCATCAGATGCCGCCACCCTTGCCAGTCCGATCAAATGCTCATCCTGGCCAAGGCGAATCAATGTCACGCCTTGTGTGTTTCGACCGAGCACTGAGATCTCCGATACTGAGGTCCGCACAAGCGTCCCCCCATTAGAGGTCAGCATCACGTCATCGTCATCTCGAACAGAGAGCGCCGCCACCAAAGCGCCGTTGCGTTCAGAGGCTTGGATGCCAATCACCCCCTGGCCACCTCGCTTAATAACGGGAAACTCAGCCAATTGGGTTCGTTTGCCATAGCCATGTGCCGTACCAAAGAGCACATCGCCGGCCTCGTCATCAGTCACCAGCATGGAGACCACGCTCTGGCCCGGCTTCAGCTTGATGCCGGTCACGCCTCGGGTTTGTCGACCCATTGGCCGCACGTCCTGTTCATTGAATCGGATCGCTTTGCCTGCCGATGAAAACAGCAGCACATCACGGGTTCCGTCAGTAAAGGCAACATTCACAAGCTCATCGTCATCTTCAAGCAACACTGCCCAAATCCCATTGGCTCGAATGTTGGCAAAGTCACTGAGCGCTGTCTTTTTCACACGACCGGACCGCGTTGCGAAGAACACATACCAATCTGGCGGGAATTCCCGAGTCGGCAAAATGGCATTGATGCGTTCGCCCTCATCCAACGGAAGTAGGTTGACCATCGGACGACCTCGGCTTTGCGGACCCGCCAGCGGAAGTTCATAAACCTTGGTCTTATACACTTTGCCTGCGTTGGTGAAGATCAATAGCGTGTCGTGGGTATTGGTCACCCAGAAGCTCTCAACAAAATCCTCGTCTTTGGTCTTGGCAGCGCTTCGACCTCGGCCGCCTCGTTTCTGCGCCCGATACCGTCCCAGCGGCTGGTATTTGGCATAACCTGCGTGCGACAGTGTCACGACAACATCCTCGGGCGTGATGAGATCCTCCATCTTTAGATCGAGGTGCGTTTCTACAATCTCTGATCGGCGGGAATCCCCAAATTGCCCCTTGAGCGCGGCCAGCTCATCTTTGATCACTTGCATCAACGCATCGGGCTCAGAGAGGATGCGCATCAGCTCTTGAATCTGGCCCAATATCTCTTTGTACTCATCGGACAGCTTGTCCTGTTCCAGGCCGGTAAGCTTTTGCAGGCGCAAGTCAAGAATGGCCTGAGCCTGAGCTGGCGACAGCTGATAGCCGCCCTCACCGAGGCCAAATTCAGGCGCCAAATCTTCTGGGCGGGACAATTCCGCCCCTGCCTGGCCGAGCAGCGCTTTCACGATGGAGCCATCCCAACGCTTGCCCTGCAGCGCCTCTCTGGCCTCAACTGGCGTTGGAGAAGCTTTGATCAACGCAATGACTTCATCGAGGTTGGCCAGAGCGACGGTCAGACCCTCCAAGATGTGGGCGCGCTCCCTGGCTTTTCGGAGCTCGAAAAGACTGCGACGCGTCACCACTTCCCGGCGGTGCGCCAAAAATGCCTGAAGCATCTCTTGAATATTCAAAAGCTTGGGCTGACCGTCGACCAACGCCACCATGTTGATACCAAAAACCGTTTGCAAAGGTGTCAACTGATACAGGTTGTTGAGAACAACCTCCGCAACCTCGCCCCGCTTGAGCTCAATGACCATTCGCATGCCGTCTTTGTCAGACTCATCGCGAAGCTCTGAGATGCCCTCTATGCGCTTGGCACGAACCAAATCAGCAATTTTCTCCAGCAACCGAGCCTTATTTACTTGATAAGGCAGCTCCGTGATCACAATCCGGCTGCGGTTTGAGCCTTCATCGTTCTCAACATGTGAGCGCGCGCGGATGTAAACCCGGCCCCGCCCTGAGCGGTAGGCCTCATGAATCCCAGCGACGCCATTAATGACTCCGGCGGTCGGGAAATCTGGACCTGGCAGGTACGCCATAATGCCCTCAATGTCCAGATCCGGTTGGTCCACCAAGGCCAACAGAGCATCGATGACTTCACCGAGGTTGTGCGGCGGAATATTGGTGGCCATGCCCACAGCAATGCCGGAGGCCCCGTTCACCAACAGGTTGGGCACGCGGGTCGGTAAAACCACCGGTTCATTTTCTGACTCGTCGTAATTGGGAATGAAATTGACGGTCTGCTTGTCGATATCGGCGAGCATTTCATGGGCCAACCGATCCATNCGCACCTCGGTGTAGCGCATCGCCGCAGGCGAGTCACCATCGATTGAGCCAAAGTTTCCTTGTCCATCAACCAGCATGTAGCGCATGGAGAAAGGTTGCGCCATTCGAACGATCGTGTCATACACAGCGGTATCACCGTGGGGGTGATATTTACCAATCACATCACCCACGACACGAGCAGATTTTTTGTAGGGTTTGTTGTAGTCATTGCCGAGCTCATGCATCGCATAAAGCACGCGACGATGAACCGGTTTCAGGCCATCTCGAACATCGGGCAGCGCTCGACCCACGATGACGCTCATGGCGTAATCGAGGTAAGATTGCCGCATCTCGTCTTCCAGGTTGACCTGGAGCACTTCTCGTGCCAATTCTGCCATCTGGAGGGTCCTATTGCTCGCTTTGCTAATTATTATAAGTTCCTGACTTTAATATACTTTTTCGGGCTTCGCGCCAAGGCCGCTCAGCCGGGCAACGCCTGTCAGGAGTATCCCTAATTTTACCATATTTCCCAGTCTCGAAACGACCTGGCAGCCGCTTCTCACCCGACGCCACGACCCGCCCGTCGACAATCTGGAGTATCATTTAATTTCGGCTTCAACGGGTGGTTTGACCCACCAAAATAAGGATCGATGTAAATGCGAGCAATGACCTGGCTGATAACTTTCGCATCGTTTGCATTGATGACAAGCGCTGCTGCACTACAGACTGAAACGAGTACCGATAACGCCACTGAAATACCAAAGGACAACCCCACCGTGATCATGCAGACCAACTACGGGCCAATCAGACTTGAGCTCTTTGCCGACCAAGCACCTCAGTCCGTTGCTAACTTCATCCAATATGTCGAATCCGGCCACTACAACAACACGCTGTTCCACCGGGTCATCCCCAACTTTATGATTCAAGGGGGCGGGTTTGATCTGGACTTCCAACAAAAGCCCACGCAAGAACCCATCACCAATGAGGCCGACAACGGCCTGAGCAATACCCGCGGCACATTGGCCATGGCGCGAACCATGTCGCCACACTCCGCCACCGCCCAATTTTTTATCAATGTCCAAGACAACACTTTTCTTGATCATCAAGGCACCTATTCTGGACAAGCATGGGGGTATGCGGTGTTTGGGCGAGTCACCGATGGCATGGAGGTGGTTGACGCCATTCGTCAAGTCGCCACAGGCCCCAAAGCTGGCCATCAAGACGTCCCAATAGAACCGGTGGTGATCGAACAAGTGACATTAAGCGAAGAGGGTTGATTGACCCCGCTGACGCCTCGGTATCCCGTTGATGTGGTCTCCGATGTTCATCTGAGCCGCCAAGACCCCGCCACGGTGCAGGCCTTTTTAAGCTTTTTGGCCGCGGAGGATTCACCAGCGGCGACGCTGATCATTCTTGGCGACCTATTCGATGGATGGATGGGTGATGATGCGACTGATGAACTCGCCGAGACGGTCGCCCAGTCGCTGCGACAACGCCATGAGCGTGGCACAGCGATCTATTTCGTGCCCGGCAACCGTGACTTTCTTCTTGCACATGCTTACTGCGAGCGCGCTGGCATGACGCGGGTCGACGAGCCCATCATTTTGCGCAACACCAATCCGCCCACGGCGCTGATCCACGGCGATCGACTGTGCACGGATGATGACGCCTATCAACGCTTCCGAGAGAAAACACAAGACCCCCAGTGGCGAGCGAAAATCTTGAACTTACCCATCTGGCTCCGCCGAGTACTGCGGGCTTGGGCTCGCCATCGCAGCCAGCGATATGGCGCGCATCAGACCAAGAAGCGTCCAGAAATCATGGACGTCAACCAACAATCCGTCGATCGCTACTGTGAAGCGCTCGGCGTCACCCGTCTCATTCATGGTCACACCCATCGACTGGGCACTCATCGCCCTAAGGATGGTGCAGCGCTCGAGCGTTGGGTGCTGGGCGATTGGCATACCGCCCAAGGCTCCTATCTGCGTCTCACCCCCGATGCATGCCAGCTCTTTTCAGTGGCTCATTCGCCCGGATTTCCCCTCAGTCAGCGAGCGATAGAGCAGCCTCCAGGCCACTGAGCCACGCGCCCTCCACGCGGTTGCCATGACACCAGTCACCCGCAATCCACAAGCCGTTGGCCGGATCTGAGAGGTGACCCACATCGAGCGCTTGAGCGCTTTGGGCATACCGCCAACGATGAAGGAAATGCGCATCCGGCAAGCTTCCACCCAATCTCCCCGCTTGTTGAAAGGCCTTCCACATGGCCTCCGCCACCGCCGTCGGTTCATTTTCAAGATGCGCTTCCGACCAATCGGCGCTCGCGTGGACCACCCATGCCTCGCCGTCGCGACCGGGCTTTGAGCTTTGTCGACAAATCCAAGACAGCGGACCTTCATTGACAAATGCCGCATCCCAGTCCAACGCTTGTACCGATCGGAAGCCCAACATTAACGTCCAGCACGGGCGCATCGGGTGATCGGTGAGCATGGCATAAAATTCATGATTATGACCGAGCAACGCGGCCGCTTGTTGGGGTGGCGCGGTCAAAATCAAATGCTTGGCTTCCCAGCGCTGAGTCTGCTGATCAATGCTCACATCAATCTGCCACCGATCCCCAAGGCGGTTGATCTGATCAACCCGATGCCGATAAAGCACGCGCTGCGATGAAGCCAAGTGCTTTAATACAGCGTTGTTGCCTGGCACACCCACCCAACGGGTCCGGTCGTTCGGCTGCCGTGGTGTGCCCAGTGTGTCGGGCCTGGGCCCAATGACGGCGATGCGGGGTGTCCACGTGGCCACCAGTCCAAGCTCGCGCCAATGGCTCAGTTGCTCTTGAAACGGCGCTGAGTCAGCGGTCATGTATTGTGCCCCATGATCAAAGGCCCAACCCGCCTCACGCCGAGTGGCAGACCGGCCGCCTGGTCCTCGGGACTTTTCGACCACCACCACGTCTCGCCCTCTTTGACTGAGCGCTTGAGCAGCAGACAAGCCAGCCCAACCGGCCCCGACCACCACAACGTCGGCAGTATTGCGCATCACTCTTCGCTGCTGGCCTCAGGTCGAAGGTAAGGGAACAGCAGCACATCTCTGATCGACGGCGAGTCCGTCAACAACATGACCAGTCGGTCAATGCCTATGCCCTCACCGGCTGTGGGCGGCAACCCATACTCAAGCGCTCGGATGTAGTCGTGATCAAAATGCATGGCCTCGGCATCACCGGCATCTTTGGCCTCAACCTGTGCACGGAACCGGGCCTCCTGATCTTCTGGATCATTGAGCTCAGAGAAGCCATTGGCAATCTCGCGCCCAGCGATGAACAGCTCAAACCGGTCGGCCAACTCAGGATCGTCGTCATTGCGCCTCGATAAAGGCGAGACCTCAATTGGATAACCCACGACAAAAGTTGGCTGAATTAAATTGGGTTCAACGGCGTGCTCAAACAAAGCCATGACCAACTGCCCCCAGCCCCAACCGGGATCATGGTCAATCCCAACGCCATCACACACTGCCCTCAATCGGGCCTCATCGCGCGTTTGATCGACCTCCAGCTCATCAAAATGCTCAACCACTGCAGCTTCAATAGATTGGCGCTGATAAGGTCCTTTGAGGTCAATGACGTGACCTTGGTACTGGATCACGCCATCACTGCCCGATTGACAAACCTCTGCAATATCGGCCAACAAAGCCTCCGTAAGGTTCATCAAATCTCGATAATCGGCATGTCCCCAGTAAAACTCAAGCATGGTGAACTCCGGGTTATGCCGTGTGGAGACGCCTTCATTTCGAAAGTTTCGATTGATTTCATACACGCGCTCCAGACCACCGACAACCAGCCGCTTTAGATACAGCTCAGGCGCCACCCGAAGATACAAATCCAAATCCAGCGCGTTGTGATGCGTGACGAAAGGTCGCGCCGTGGCGCCGCCGGGGATGTAGTGCATCATCGGCGTCTCCACTTCCAAAAACCCTCGTGCATCAAGAAAGTCACGGATTGCACGAATCACCCGCGAGCGCCGCTCAAAGGTGTCTCGGACCTTGGGGTTCACAATTAAGTCCACATACCGCCGCCGATAGCGGGTTTGTTGATCGGACAGGCCATGCCACTTTTCTGGCAAGGGACGAAGCGATTTGGTGAGCAGGCGCAATTGATTGGCATGGATACTGAGCTCGCCTGTTTTGGTGCGCATCAAACGTCCTCGAACGCCAAGAATGTCGCCAATGTCCCAGTGTTTAAAATCAGCGTATTGACCTGCCGGCAGATCGTCCCGACGGGCATACACCTGAATGCGAGCGCCCGATCCATCTTGAATATCAAAGAAGCTGGCCTTGCCCATGATGCGTCGGCTCATTATTCGCCCGGCCAGAGAAAATTCTGTTTCAATCGCGGCCAGCGCGTCGGCATCATACTGATCCGGATCACCGTACGCATCCAGCAGTGATTGCGCATCATCACTCGAGCGCCAGTCATTGGGAAACACCGGTCGGCCTTCAGCCTGTTCACGCAAATGGTGCAGCTTCGAGCGCCGTTCAGCGATTAAGTGATTATCGTCGACTGGGATGTCGTCTTGGTTGGGTTGATTGTCGTCACTCATAGGGAAGATGGTCCGTGGAATTGGGCTAAGCCAGCATGGCGGCAGGCGCTAATCGAGCCCCATTTTAAGGGATGCTTGGATAAATTCATCCAAGTCGCCGTCTAAAACTTTCTGGGTGTCGGTGCGTTCGACACCCGTCCTGATGTCTTTGATCCGAGATTGATCAAGCACATAGTTTCTGATCTGGCTTCCCCAACCAATGTCTGCTTTCTGAGCTTCGGTGGCTTGAGCCTTCTCACGCTGCTTGAGCATCTCCAGCTCATAGAGCTTAGCGCGCAACTGCGCCATGGCCCGGTCTTTGTTTTTGTGTTGTGACCGATCGGTTTGACACTGAACCACGACACCGCTGGGCTCGTGTGTGATTCGAACCGCTGATTCAGTCCGGTTGACGTGCTGCCCGCCCGCACCCGAAGCACGATAAACGTCAATGCGAAGATCGGACGGATCGATATCGATCTCAATGCTGTCATCAATTTCAGGAGACACAAATACGCTGGCAAATGACGTGTGGCGTCGGTTCCCGGAATCAAAGGGTGACTTTCTCACCAGTCGATGCACCCCAATCTCTGTNCGACACCAACCGTANGCAAATTCCCCCTCAACCCGAATCGTGGCGCTTTTGATGCCGGCCACCTCACCTGCTGAGACTTCCACCAACTCGACCGTCCAACCCCGGTGCTCTGCCCAGCGCAAATACATTCGGAGTAGCATTTCAGCCCAGTCCTGAGCCTCGGTGCCACCTGAGCCTGCTTGGATATCAATAAAACAGGGNCGGTCATCCATCTCACCGGAAAACATTCGTTGAAACTCGAGCTCGGCAACGGTTTGCTCGATGGATTGCAGATCATCCGCGACCGCTTGAAGCGTTTCTGCATCCCCCTCAGACACAGCCAGACTGAACAGCTCTGAAGCCTCTTTTATGCCTTCGATTGCCCTCGACTGCGCCCCGACCGATTTCTCCAGGTCAGCGCGTGACTTGCCCAGGCGTTGGGCATGCTCAGGGTTGGACCAAACGTCTGGTTGCTCCAGCTCGCGGGTCAATTCCTCCAGCTGTTCACGCTTGCCATCGTAGTCAAAGATACCCCCTCAGCGCCTCGATTCGGCACTCCAGGTCATCCAAAATACTTTTAATTGCGGTCTGTTCCATCACTCAATTCCCATCGTCAACCCACCATCTGCCTAGTGTAGCTTCCATGGCCCTGTGAAAGGCCCAAAAAGCCAATAATGGCGGGATTTCAGAGCAGATATCGACAAAATTTTCACATTCGCCCGAACTGCGAGCGCTTTTTCTTCAATAACTCGTTGATTTCCAAATTAAAACCCCCGTATTCACCCGGCTGAGCCAATCTTGACACTTTGGCGTCACAGGCGTATCGTGTGCAACCAAGGTTCGCGGAATCCGTGGGCCGAATTGGACAACTGGCGATTCCAACTTTACGCGTAAGTCATCCGGAATCCCCAGCTCACAATAAGCCTGTTAACGGGAGATTGTTTTATGGAACTTACATTTGGCCAATACGAGTTAATTTACAACTCGTTCTCATTTGGTGTAGCAACATTCTTTGCTGCCACTTTGTATTTCTGGCTGGGGTTATCACAAGTCGCGAAGGAATACAAAACGGCAGTGATCATCACCGGCTTGGTGACCTTCATCGCAGGTTATCACTACTGGCGAATCTTCGGCAGCTGGGGCGATGCTTATGAAGCGGTGAACGGAACCGTGACCGCGACTGGCGTTGCTTTTAACGTTGCCTACCGTTACGTTGACTGGCTGTTGACCGTACCTCTGCTCTTGATCGAGCTGATCTTGGTGATGGGTCTGTCAAAGTCAGAAACCGTTCGCAAGAGTGTCTCGCTCGGTGGCGCAGCTGCATTGATGATCATCTTGGGCTACCCAGGTGAGGTCTCTGGCGGTATTGACGGCACCCGCATGCTGTGGGGCGTCTTGTCCATGATTCCGTTCTTGTACATCGTCTACAACCTGTTTGTGGGTCTGTCCGACTCCATTAACAGCCAGCCCGCCGAGGTGCGTGGTCTGGTCAGCGCTGCACGCTGGATTGTCGTCCTGTCTTGGACGTTCTACCCAGTCGTGTACTTCCTGCCGTTCGCAGTCCCAATGGACGGTGGCACAGCCAAAGCCGTGATCGAAGTGGGCTACACAGCCGCCGACATCATCGCGAAAGCTGCCTTTGGTGTGCTGATCTTCACCATCGCTGTGCGCAAATCGCGCGGTGCTGCATAAGGATCCACAGATCCTGTAAAGCACAAGCATCACCTTCGTGATGTCAAAGACCCCGGCCAGTTCCTGGCCGGGGTTTTTTTATGCACATTCACCCCCCTGCCGTGTTGGCCAAGAAGATTCAATCAACACCACACATCCTCATCGATGCGGCCATCACACCCCNCAAGCTACAGTTTGTGTCAAGCATGCGGTATCCTTAAAGGTGGCGTAGTCCACATCGCCAAGACAGCCCCATTCGTCTCAATCAGGTGGATGGCCAAGAGCCCCAGTCAGCGGAGAGACAAGTCAACCAATGAAACAGTTCGTGGTAATCGGCGCAGGATTTGGTGGGATGGCAGCAGCGCTGCGGGCGCGCGCCAAAGGATATGAAGTCACCCTGATCGATCGGTGTCCGCGCCTGGGTGGACGTGCGCAGGTGTTTGAGCGTGGAGGTTACCGCCACGATGCAGGACCAACAGTCATTACCGCGCCTTTTTTATTTCAAGAACTTTTTGAGCTGTTTGACAAACGAATGGAGGACTACATTGAGCTGGTTCCTTTAAAGCCGTGGTATCGGTTCCGCTTTAACGACGGTGAGCATTTCGATTATGGCGGGAGCATGGAGGACACCCTCAACGAGATCCGTCGTCTCAGTCCTGACGATGTCAACAATTATCAAAAGCTCCTAGCTGACTCAAAGCGCCTATACGATGTCGGCTTCACGGCGCTGTCCGATGCTCCGTTTCATAGCCCAGCGTTCATGTTCAAACAAGTCCCCCACCTCATTCGACTGGGCGCATGGCGCACCGTTTGGCAAATGGTCTGCCGCAGAATCAAAAACGACTATCTCCGGCAGGCATTTTCGATCCAACCGCTTCTGGTGGGNGGCAATCCTTTTGATACCACAAGCATTTACGGCCTGATCCACTTCCTGGAACAAGCCCATGGCGTGCATTTTTCCATGGGTGGCACCGGCGCTTTGGTTGATGGCCTGGCCCGTCTGATGGACGAGGAAGGAATTCGCGTTGAGCTGAACACCACTGTGGAAAGAATCGAAACCCGTGGAAACTCAATCACCCGAATCAAAGTGTATGATGACAACCACAACACACGTGAGATCGCATGCGATGGTGTGATTTCAAATGCAGATCCTGCGCACCTCTATGGCGAGTTGCTGCCTGCTGAGTCTGTTAAAAAGTCGGCTCACTTCAAAGTGCGCCATGCCAAAAAATCAATGGGCCTGTTTGTCTTGTTTTTTGGAACACGCAGACAATATCCAGATGTCGCTCACCACACCATCTGGATGGGGCCGCGCTACAAAACGCTCTTACAAGACATCTTCAAAAAGAAAATATTGGCCGAGGACTTCTCCATTTATCTACACCGACCGACAGCGACAGACCCCAGTTTTGCGCCCGAGGGCTGCGACAGCTTTTACGCGTTGGTCCCAGTTCCAAACCTCGAGGCAGAGTTGGACTGGGAAAAGGAAGGCCCTCAGTTAAGTCGCCGCGTGATCGAGGCTCTGGAGGAAACAATGATGCCAGGCCTGACAGACTGCATCGAGGCAGACTTTTTTATGACCCCGGAAGATTTCGAGGAGCGTTATCTCTCGCCTCAAGGCGCGGGGTTCTCAATCTCTCCCTACTTCAGTCAGTCGGCTTGGTTTCGCTTTCACAATCGCTCTGAAGGCCCGGACAATTTGTATCTTACAGGCGCTGGCACGCACCCTGGCGCGGGGCTTCCGGGTGTTTTGTGCTCAGCGAAAGTGGTTGATCATCTGCTGGAACCAGCGCGATGAGCAACAAAACCCCTGACATGGTGGAACAACCATTGGCCATTTTGGCCGAGCATGGACGGACATTCCACTTTGCCAGTCATTTGCTTGGGAAGACGTTTCGCCTGCGGGCTGCCAAACTCTATGCATTTTGCCGCTACATCGATGACTTAGCAGACAAAACTCAAGATCCGCAGCTGGCAAAAAAACGGCTGCAGAGCCTGCGCCGAGACTTGAGCCTTCGCGCTTCAGCTCACNAGCGATGTGCGCAAATGCTGGCATTGGCAGAAGAAACCTCGATGCCCATGACACCGGTGCTGGCACTGATTGATGGTGCAATGCAAGACTTGTCACCCGTCTCCATCCCCGACGAGCGGGCATTAATCCAGTACGCCTACCAAGTGGCGGGGACGGTTGGGTTGATGATGTGTTCTGTCCTGGATGTTAAAGATGCCCAGGCACTGCCCTACGCCATTGACTTGGGCATCGCCATGCAATTGACCAATATTGCTCGAGATGTGGGTGAGGACGCGGAACTTGGGCGGGTCTATCTGCCGACCGAGTGGACCGGTGGGCTTCGCCCTGACGATATTCTTGATCCGTCTCCGGTTCATGCCGAAACGCTCAAGGTGGCAACGAGGCGAATGCTTTATTTGGCTGATGAGTACTACTACAGTGGGCTGCAAGGCCTTTACTTTTTGCCCCGCGGCGCCCGCTGGGGGATCTTGGTGGCCGCTCAGGTCTATCGTGACATCGGCACACTGATCGCTGGGGCCGATTATCGCTCATGGGATCGGCGCGCGATCGTCTCAAAACAACGAAAAATTCAAAAGGCAGGCCTGGCCATCACGGCCCATGTCTTACGCAATCGATTCAAACCCCACCGTCCTGTCCACAATCCCAATTTGCATCGCCACCTTGACGACCACTATGGGGCCAATGAAACAAAAGCGGCCTGATGAGCTCAGGCATGAAGCCGACGATTGAAAGTGATGTTTTGATTATTGGCGGGGGCCTATCGGGTCTGTCATTGGCCGTGGCTTTGATTGAAAAAAACACCTCACTGACCATCTCCATCGCCGAACCTCGGCGGGAATACAAAAACGACCGCACCTGGAGTTTTTGGCAATCGCATGATCATCGTTGGGCAAAGGCGGTCAGCCACCGTTGGTCCCGTTGGTGCTTTGGCTTAGAAAGTCAGCCGCAACAGTCCATCTATTCTCCCCACCGACCGTACCAAAGCATTGAAAGCCTTGATTTTTATCGGCTCGCCACCGAACGTATCGAGGCATCGGATTGTGTTTGTCTTTATCTGGGAGAAGCCATTGAGCGTTGCGAGAAAAGCCACTCAAAATGGCATGCAACCGCCTCTCAACGACAATTCATCGCGCCGGTGGTGATCGATACACGTCCACCCCCCATAGAGCAGCTAAATACCAGCTTACTCCATCAGTGCTTTATTGGGCACGTCATCGAGCACCCAGCGGCATTTAAACCAGATCGGCTGGAATTGATGACCGACATGGCAAGCGATGAGCACGGCTTTAAGTTTACTTACTGCCTGCCCTTTGGCGCAGACCTGGCCCTGGTTGAGTTGACTCGATTTGCACCGCATCCAGTGGACTGGGCCGTACTGGACGCCGACCTACACGAACTCAAGCGCCAGCGCGGCTGGCTGGATGCACCGATTCATCGAACTGAGCGAGGTCAGCTGCCGATGGGCATGGCACCGCGTCTTGCCAGCGAATCGGGCTATGCCTACGCTGGCACCAGCGCTGGCGGATTACGCGCTGCAACCGGCTACGGGTTTTGGCGAATTCAAAACTGGGCCAACGCTTGCGCGGAGGCGCTGAATAAACACCTGGATCCCCTGGCGCACCCGCCAGAGCCGCCGCTTCAGGCTTGGATGGACCGTCTTTTTCTTCGCGTGCTGCGTCATTATCCCGATCGGGCACCGGAGCTGTTTTTTCGACTGTATCAGCGGGTGCCACCTGAAGCACTGATCCGATTTTTGAGTGATCAATCCAGCATAAGAGACAAACTCAAAGTGGTTCTTTCACTGCCCAAACGTCCGTTTTTGGCTATACTAACGAAGCGATGAACTGGTCTGTTGAAAGCAGAACATTTGTGCCGGTCGCCTTCTTGGCCGCGCTGGTCTTGGCGGTCGCACCCACCCTGGTTCCCTGGCCTTTGCAACTGGCGCTGCTGGCGCTGGGCGTGGTGGTTCTGGGGCTGCCTCATGGCGCCCTCGACCCTGCCACAGCCGAAGAGGCCAAGCTGATTCACTCGCGCACATCTTGGCTCATTTTCAATACGGCGTATACCTTGGTTGCGGTAGCGGTCATTGGTTTGTGGTGGCTGTTCCCAGTCTTGACCCTCGCTTTATTTCTGGCGGTGAGCGCCTGGCATTTTTCGGGTGACTGGCGCTTTGTTCTGCCCAGCTGGGCGCAATGGATCGGAGGTGCAGGCCTTTTAATGATGCCAATTGTGATGCACACACCCGCTGTGGCCGACATTTTCACCGTTTTATCGGGGCCCGGAGGTGGCGCCCTGGCCGAATTCTTGGCCCAGGCAGGCTGGGCGGTGCCCGCATTGATGCTTGCCGCGGCNGTCTATGCCGCAGCACAAAAGGCCTGGGCAAGTGCTTTGGAGTTGTCTGGTTTGGTGGCGCTTGGTTCAGTCGCTCCACCGCTGGTTTTTTTCATTGTGTATTTTTGCCTGTTGCACAGTCCGAGACACCTTCGGGAACATTTTGAAGCAACGGCGCGCGCGCAACATCCCCGATTGTGGCGAATGCTGGTGATGTACACATTGGCCACACTGCTGCTGGCGTTCCCATTGCTGTGGCTGTGGTCTGGCGGTGAGCTGGGTGAAACCACCCTTCGACTGGTCTTCATCGGTCTGGCCGCAGTGACGGTGCCCCATATGCTGCTGATGCTTTACGCGGAGTCCAAAACGCGCTCCACCCAGTGCTGAATAATCAGCTGGACCCGATGCTGACCACGCCATCGGTTAACATCCAGCCGATAGGTCACATGCCAAGGCTGAGGCAAGTCAAAAGACATCAACGCCCCGGCGCGAAAAGCAATGCCATCAAACAGCTGCTGAGTGCCAGGCGCGCGAAGCGTCAATTTCATGTGCTCACCACCCACCAGCCGGCGTTCCACAATGTCGAATTCGCCATCAAACAAGGGCTCAGTAAAACCCTGTCCCCACGGCCCCGCCCGTTCAATCGCAAGCGCCAGCTCAGAGGTGAGCACATCAGGCGGTAAGCACCCATCCGATGACACCACCGCCTGGCTTATCGGGAGGCTTTCCACCGTTTGGTAAAACACCTCTTCAAACCGGGCCAGTGCGTCCTCGTCAATGGTCAGGCCAGCCGCGCCTGCATGACCACCAAATTGCCGCATCAAGCCTGGGGCTTGCCGGTCTATCGCCACCAAAAGATCTCGCATATGCACACCCTGAGGCGCCCGCCCGGATCCTTTAACTTGGGTGGGATTTTGCTCATCAGTTGCAAAGGCGACCACGGGGCACTGAAGCTTATCAGCCACCTGCCCCGCCACCAATCCCACAACACCTTGATGCCAGCTGGCATCAAAAAGACACATCCCGCGAACAGATTCTTGCTGACCCGCCATGACCCGTTCAGCCTGCTCCTGTGCCTGGGCTTGCATGCTGGCCTGGAGTGTCCGACGCTGCTGATTAATCTCATCGAGCGTCTGCGCCCAGTGCCTCGCCGTGGGCTCATCCGCAGCCAGTAAGCACCGCACGCCAACACTCATCTCTTCTAAACGACCCGCAGCATTCAGTCTCGGCGCCACCGCAAATCCAAGATCAGCGGCTGTGCAGTGGACGAGATTGCGCTTGGCCACCTCTAACAGAGCTCGAACACCAGGACGTGTTTGACCAGCCCGAATCCGAGACAGCCCTTGCGCCACCAATACGCGGTTGTTGTGATCCAAGTTGACCAAATCAGCCACCGTCCCCAACGCCACAAGATCCAACCATTGATCCAGACGAGGCTCAGCGCGTTGCGCAAAGTGGCCGGCTTGCCGTAAAGCCGAGCGCAACGCCACCATCAGGTAAAAAACCACGCCTACCCCAGCCAAGTGTTTGGACTCAAAATCATCAGCGGCCAAATTGGGGTTAACAATGGCATCAGCCCCCGGCAAGGTGTCCGTCGGCAAGTGGTGATCTGTAATGATCACACTCATCCCAAGCGCTTGAGCCGATGCCACCCCCTCATGAGCGCTGATGCCTTGATCCACTGTCAGGATCACGTCGGGTTGTGGCGACTCAATTTCATCAACCAACTTTTGACTCAAACCATAGCCGTGACGAAAACGATCGGGAATCAGCCAGTCGACATGCTTTGCACCCATCGCGCTCAGCGCATCCACAGCCAAAGCCGTTGCTGTGGCGCCGTCAGCGTCAAAATCACCGACAACCAGAATGCGTTGATTTTGACCGATGGCTTGTTGCAGCCGACTCACTGCCGCATCAATGCCCGATAAGGTTGGGGGCAACATCGCCCGGAGAGTGTAGTCTGGAGGCTCTGACAATCCGCGATTGCCCCACACCAGGGCCAAGACGTCGTCATTTGAGCGCAGCGGCGCCGATCCGCTTGCAGACCGGCTGATCACCACCTTACGCACGCGACAGCCTCANCGCGCTTCGCCACAGCGCCTTGGGTGTGAGGCGCCAACGTTGGTGGCGCGTGGTCAGTTCCAAACCGCTCAGACGGCCCAGGCCAACCCGCCTTATCAACGTTTTGAGACTTGCATTGAGAGCGTGCAACGCCGCTTCCGCATTGCCTGACGAGGGCGGCATGAATTCGATCAGCTCACCTGCTCCAATGGCCTCAACGCCGTGTTGATATGGAGAGCGTCGATGAATTTTCAGTGCTTCAGCCAAACCATTGAGTTCTGGCGTCTCGGCTGCGACGGTGTGTACCCGCGGACTCAGGCGGGTCGGATCCGGCATCGAGCCTGCCCCCCAAAACCACAAACCCTGGGGGACTGGCGGTCCGCCATCGGTGTGCTTGGCGCGATGATGCAACAATATTTGACTCTCACTGATGAATTGAACCCAACGACTGGCTTTTTCACCTTGGGGCATCAGCGCATCCAAACTCAGGCCATCCAGCGCCCAAATCGGCTGCAAACGAGCGCCCAGACGCCGTGGCGCCACCAAAAAAAGCCCACTGGCATCCTGCTCCAATGCGAAATCGGTTGATGCAATCAGCTCCTCACAAACCGCGATGACATCGCCCAGAGAAAAGTCCTCCATCGGTCGGGCCCACACCGCATTCAGATCCGGCCGAAGGGCGAGTGGTGTGACATTGATCAACACCTCATCTGTCCGGGGCCGTTGAGCCAGCGCGCGCCACAGCGGCGCGGGCGAAATCGCGTGATCGACAAGCCACTGCCCCCCGAAACCATCGTGATCCACCCAATCGTGGAGACCCACGCGCCTGAGTTTTTCCAAGGCAGTCAACACGCCCGGGCTGGCAGCCAACCAGCGCTCTAAGTCCGGAACAAAAACAATGGCGGGGGCGTTAGTGGCCGTAGCTGACTTCCACAATTTCATAGGCGCGCATGCCGCCTGGGGCTTCAAACTCGACCACGTCGCCCGATTCTTTACCGATTAAGGCGCGTGCCAGTGGCGCACTGATGCCCAGGCGTTGCGATTTCGTATCAGCCTCAAGGTCACCCACCAGCTGCCATCGAATTTCCTCGCCGTCACCCGACTCATCGACCAAGACAACTGTGGCGCCAAACACCACTTTGTCGCCTGGCTCTAAAGTGGCGACATCAATCACACGGGCGTGGCTTAGTGCCGACTCCAACTCCTTGATCCGGCCTTCAATAAAGCCTTGCTGCTCGCGAGCGGCGTGATACTCGGCATTTTCTTTCAGATCGCCATGTGCACGCGCCTCCGCGATGGCCTCGATCACGGCAGGACGGTCCACTTTCTTTAACTGGTTCAGCTCTTCTCGAAGCCGCTCAGCACCTTCTTTGGTGATGGGCACCTGACTCATGGGGCCTCCTTTTTTGAATACAGCTCGTTCAGACTACGGACATCGGTCTCATCCCAATGTGCAAGCGCTCTCAGTGTGGCTTTGGCGCCTGCAATCGTCGTCGAATAATTGACTTTATTTTGTAATGCCTGGCGCCTGATTGAGAAAGAATCAGCGATCGCCTGACGACCCTCGGTCGTATTCACAATGTAGTCAATGTCGTGATTTTTGATGGCATCAACAATGTGTGGTCGACCTTGGGTCACCTTGTTGATGTATTCACATTCTACGCCATGCGCAGTCAACGTTTCATAGGTGCCCTGTGTCGCCACCAAAGAGAACCCCCTCTCTTGCAGCGCCCTGGCTATGGGCACTAAACGGGTCTTATCAGCATCACGCACACTTAAAAAGGCGCGCCCCGAGCCCGCCGCGTTGATTCCAGCGCCTTTTTGACCACGCGCAACTGCGGCACCAAAGGTCAGCCCCACCCCCATGACTTCGCCAGTCGAGCGCATCTCAGGCCCAAGAATGGGGTCAACCCCTTGAAACTTAATGAAAGGATAGACAGGCTCTTTGAGGGCATAAAATTTGGCCTCCAAGTCTGAGTCGATGCCTTGTTCGGTCAATCGATTGCCGATCATACATCGCGCGGCGATCTTTGCCAAAGGCACGCCGGTCGCCTTGGCAACAAACGGGACAGTCCGCGATGCTCGAGGATTAACTTCAATCACATAAATGTCGTCGCCTTGAACGGCAAACTGAACGTTCATCAGCCCCACCACATCGAGCGCCTTGGCCATTTGACGCGTTTGCTCGGCAATATCCCTGGTAATGGCTTCATCCAGCGAAAACACAGGCAGGCTGCATGAGGAGTCTCCCGAGTGGACGCCAGCCTCTTCAATGTGTTCCATGATGCCCCCGATGACCACCGAGTCACCATCACATACGGCGTCCACATCAACCTCAATTGCATGATCCAAAAACCGATCCAGCAACACAGGTGAGTCATTGGACACCTTCACCGCCTCGGTCATGTACCGCCTAAGCTCTGATGCATCGTACACGATGTCCATCGCTCGCCCCCCCAACACATAGGACGGCCGCACCACCAGCGGGTATCCAATTTCCTCGGCCAGCTTCAAGGCTTGGTCATGCGTGCGCGCCGTCCGGTTGGCGGGCTGTTTNAAGCCAAGCTGATTTAACAGCGCTTGGAACCGNTCTCTGTCCTCGGCCAAATCAATGCAGTCGGGGGTGGTGCCCACAATCGGCGCGCCGTTGGCCTGTAACGCCCGCGCCAGTTTGAGGGGAGTTTGTCCGCCGAATTGAATGATCACCCCATCGGGCTTTTCAAGGTGCAATACCTCAAGTACGCTTTCAAGCGTCAACGGCTCAAAATACAGCCGGTCTGAAGTGTCGTAATCGGTGGAGACTGTCTCAGGGTTGCAGTTGACCATGATCGTCTCATAGCCCATCTCTCGCATTGCCATTGCAGCGTGAACACAGCAGTAGTCAAACTCAATGCCTTGGCCGATCCGATTGGGTCCACCACCCAGCACCACAATCTTTTTGTGGTCATTGACGTTCGCCTCGCAGGCTTCGCCCCAGGTCGAATACATGTAGGCCGTGGTGCTCTCAAATTCGGCCGCACAGGTATCCACACGTCTATATGCTGGATGAAGGCCAAACTGATGACGCAGTCCACGAACTTTGTCTTCTTCAACCTCGAGCAGCGAGGCCAGCCGCGCATCGGAGAAACCCTGACGTTTTAGTGAAAGCAACCGAGAGGCATTCAGCTCAGACAGTCCCCCGTTTGCCACATCGAGCTCAACCTCAACAAGTTCACTGATTTGATCGATGAACCACGGATCAATGTGGGTGAGCTGATGGACTTGCTCTGCCCCAAGACCCACACGCAGCGCTTGAGCCACATACAGCAATCGATCCGGTCCCGCCTGCGACAGCTCGCGCTTTAAAAGATCAAGCTCAGGGGTTTCGTGTTCCAAGACAGGCGGCGTGTCCAAGCCGGATAATCCAGTCTCCATGCTGCAAAGTGCTTTTTGAAAAGACTCTTGGAACGTCCGGCCGATGGCCATGGCCTCGCCGACAGACTTCATTTGGGTCGTCAAGCGGTCATTCGCCGCGGGAAATTTCTCAAACGTGAATCGGGGGATTTTTGTGACCACATAATCAAGGCTGGGCTCAAAAGATGCCGGCGTCTGTCCCCCGGTGATCTCATTTTGCAACTCATCCAGGGTGTACCCAACTGCCAGCTTGGCGGCCACTTTGGCAATTGGAAAGCCGGTGGCTTTGGAGGCCAACGCCGAGGACCGAGAGACTCTGGGGTTCATCTCGATGACGACGATACGGCCATCATCGGGGTTCACCGCAAATTGAACGTTGGAGCCCCCTGTATCCACCCCAATTTTACGGAGCACAGCAATCGCCGCATTTCGGAGCATTTGATACTCACGATCAGTGAGTGTTTGCGCAGGCGCCACAGTCACCGAATCGCCGGTGTGAATGCCCATAGGATCGATGTTTTCGATCGAGCAGATAATGATGCAGTTGTCTGCGTGATCCCGAACCACCTCAAGCTCAAACTCTTTCCAGCCCAGCACCGACTCTTCGAGCAGCACCTCTGTCGTGGGAGAAAGCTCAAGCCCATGGCTGACAATCTCATGGAACTCTTCTTTGTTGTACGCAATGCCGCCGCCTGAACCGCCCAGCGTGAATGATGGCCGAATAATGGTGGGGAATCCGATGTCCTCTTGAATTTTGACAGCTTCATCCAGCCCGTGAGCCACCCGTGCCTTGGGGACCCCCAGACCGATCTCACCCATGGCCACGCGAAATTGCTCGCGGTCTTCGGCCATATCAATGGCGAGCTTGGATGCACCGATCATCTCAACGCCATAGGTTGCCAGCACCCCCTCACGATCGAGATCAAGCGCACAGTTCAGGGCGGTTTGTCCACCCATGGTGGGCAAGATGGCATCGGGCTTTTCTTTGGCGATGACTTCTTTGACGGTCTCCCACCGAATCGGCTCAATGTAGACAGCATCGGCAAGATCGGGGTCGGTCATGATCGTGGCCGGGTTGGAATTGACCAGGATCACACGATAACCCTCCTCTCGAAGGGCCCGAACAGCCTGCACACCCGAGTAGTCAAACTCGCAGGCTTGTCCGATCACGATCGGGCCGGCGCCCACGATGAGAATCGAGTGAATGTCTTCTCTCTTAGGCATGATCAGACCTCACCCAACGCATAAAAACGGAAAACAGCGGATACAAATCATGCGGCCCGGGGCTGGCTTCGGGGTGGCCCTGAAAGCCCATTGCACGTTTGCCCTCGATGCGAATGCCCTGAATACTGCCATCAAACAGTGATTGATGGGTCGGGATCACATGGGGGGGCAAATCCGCTGAATCAACGGCAAAGCCATGGTTTTGACTCGTAATAAACACCTCACCAGTGTCAAGATCGCGCACTGGATGGTTCGCCCCGTGGTGGCCATGTTTCATCTTTTGTGTTCGAGCACCTGCGCCCAGGGCCAGCAGCTGATGGCCAAGACAAATACCAAACGTCGGTACATCACGCGCCAGCAGTTCGCCGACAAGTTCGATGGCGTATCCACAAGGCTCGGGATCGCCTGGTCCGTTCGAAAGCAACACGCCTTGAGGCGCCAGCGCCAACACATCCTCGATCGTTGCCTGACCTGGCACCACGGTCACACGGCAACCCGACTCGACCAGCAACCTAAGGATATTGCGCTTGGTCCCAAAATCCACGCAAACAATATGCGGCCCGTTCGCAGGCGATTTTGACTGGGCCTGGTCTGGCTTCAGTTGTACCAGGCCCTCAGTCCACTCATAAGAGGTTTTGGCGCCCACGCCCTGAGCCAGGTCCAAACCCGCCATGGAGGGGCAGGCTTGAGCGCGCTTAATCGCCTCGCCCGCATCGATGTCCTCACCGACCATCAGACACCCATTGCGTGAGCCGTGCTCGCGAAGGTGCTGAGTCAGCGTCCGAGTATCCAATCCAGAAATACCCGGTCTTTGGTGATCTTTTAAAAATCCGTCCAGCGACTGCGTCGCGCGCCATGAGGAGACGCACCGAGGGTAATCTCTCACAATCAGGCCCGCGCAATGCATTTGATCAGATTCTTGATCTTTTGGATTCACGCCGGTGTTGCCCACATGGGCCGCGGTGAGGGTCACCAGTTGCCCGGCATAGCTCGGATCGGTGATGATTTCCTGATAGCCCGTCATGGCGGTGTTAAACACCACCTCACCTGTGGCGATGCCGGGCGCACCAAAACCCTCACCAGAAAACAGTTCCCCGTCTTCCAGTGCCAGTATTGCCTGCAAATGGGACAATGTCTTAAGGACCTCCGGTTTTAGGGCACACAATGTGCTCCGTCCGGAGGTCAATTGTAACGAATCCCCCGGCGCTGAACCAGCTAAATACTCAAAAACTCAGGAATTTCATCCATCGGGCGGAACGTGGCGGCGCCGTGGCCTTGATCAAGCAGGTAGTCCAACCATTTGACCAACGCCCGATTTAAACGCCAACTGCGAACCACCTGCCCATGGACGGGAAGTCCAGGCCCAGCCAAGCGCTCAATGCCCTGCTCTGGACTGAACGCGGTGGCCTCGGCCATGTGCGCATCGTGGTAAATCCGGATATAGGCGTTGGGGTTTTGAACACGCGAGCCGGAAAAAACATACGTCAGCTGCAAATATGACGTGTAGTCGTGTCGCTCCAAAACGTTAAGATACAAATCCGCACTGCCCGGCACGCTGGAGATCAAGCAATCGGCGCGCGCCAAAGCATCAGGCAGCAGCAGATGTAAGGCCCGATAGATCGTCGCGTGCAACTCAGGCAGCTGGCGGGCACACCGCTGCACCTGGGGTCTTTGTGTATCGACGCGGGTCAACATCCGAGCACTATACCAAATGCTTTGTATTCGGCTGCTCAATCAGCTCGTTGCAGCCCCTGGCTCAGCAAAATGCGACTGGCGAGCTCCTCAATCGACGATCCCGTCGAAGACAGCTGCGGAACGCCTTCGGCGCGAAGCATGGCCTCAGCCGCCTCAACCTCATAACGACACTGCTTGATCGACGCATAGCGGCTCCCGGGGCGCCGCAACTCTCGAATCTTACTGAGGCGATGAGGTTCAATCGTCAACCCAAACAGCTTGTGTTTGTGCTTTCTCAAAAACTCTGGAAGGCGCGGTTGCTCCAAGTCCTCTTCGGTCAACGGATAATTGGCGGCTTTAATGCCGTAGTGCAATGCCATATACAAGCAAGTTGGCGTTTTACCCGACCGCGATACCCCCACCAAAATGACCTCAGCCTGATCAAGCTTTTGTGAGATGCCATCATCATGGGTCAAGGCATAATTGGTGGCCTCCATTCGATCCTCATAGACGCCCCGATCGCCCATGCCGTGTGCTTGGCCCACACTGGGTTTTCTTTTCTGACCGATGGCTTTTTCAATGCGGTCTATAAAATGATCAAAAAGATTAAAAACGTGCGCATCAGCGTCTGAAATGATCTGGGTAACGTCAGGGTCCACCGTGGTTGTGAAGACCAAACTGGGTTCCCCGCTGACTTGGCTGGCTTGATTGATCAGCCCAAGCGAGTCGCGCGCTTTAGAAGGCGTGTCGACAAAAGGCAGACGGATTTGGCGAAACTCCAGCTCACCAAACTGCGTCAGAAGGCTGTGACCAAAGGTTTCTGCGGTGATGGCCGTGCCATCGGAGACAAAGAAAACGGTTCGTTTCATGACACCCTCTTGGGTTTACAATACGAATCGGGCAACATCAACAGAGGACGACTGACCCGTGAGTGAGTATATCTTGTGGCTTGATCAACTGGGCATGAAAGACCTCGAAAAGGTCGGGGGCAAAAACGCGTCTTTGGGGGAAATGATCAGCCAGCTGGCAGGGGCTGGGGTCAAGGTTCCCGGGGGATTTGCAACAACTGCAGATGCTTTTAAAGCCTTTTTGGATCAATCCGGCCTCGCGCGCCGCATCCAGGAGCGACTGGCCGATCTCGATACCGAAGACACCCGCGCTCTGGCCAGTGCAGGCAGCGACATCCGCCGATGGATCATGGAAACCCCACTCCAAGACGAGTTGCAACAGGCGATCGTGACATCATTTGAGACCATGCAAAGTCGCTACGGCGAGCACCTTGCGGTGGCGGTGCGCTCATCCGCGACGGCAGAGGACCTGCCTGATGCCTCTTTTGCCGGTCANCAGGAGACTTTTCTCAATGTGGTCGGCATCGACGATGTCTTAGAGAAAATCCACGCGGTTTTTGCCAGTCTATATAACGATCGCGCCATTGCCTATCGCGTCCACCATGGTTTTGATCATCATGATGTGGCGTTGTCTGCTGGAGTGCAGCTGATGGTCCGCTCGGACACCGGATCTGCNGGTGTGTTGTTCACCCTAGACACCGAGTCAGGTTATCGCGGCGTGGTGTTTGTGACNTCAAGCTACGGCTTGGGTGAAAGCGTTGTTCAAGGGGCTGTCAACCCCGATGAGTTCTACTTATTTAAAGACAATTTACGGGCCAACCGTCCAGCACTGCTTCGTCGAACGCTGGGCACCAAAGCCACTCGGATGGTGAACCAGCCCGACCGAGGCGTGGTTGTTGAAGACACACCCGCTGAGCTGGCCTGTGAATTCTCACTGACAGAAGACGAAGTGACCCAACTTGGCCACATGGCTCTGGCCATCGAAGATCACTACGGTCGCCCCATGGACATCGAGTGGGGCAAAGATGGCCAAACCGGCGAGCTGTTTATCCTCCAAGCCCGCCCTGAGACAGTTAAAAGCCGACAGGATCAAACGCTTGAACGATTCCAACTTGAGCAAACGGGCTCGGTGTTGGCTCAAGGGCGGGCCATTGGTCAGCGCATCGGCACCGGACTCGCGCGGGTTGTGGACAATCTTGACGCCATTCATGAAGTCCAAAGCGGCGATGTCTTGGTCACGGACATGACCGATCCAGACTGGGAACCGGTGATGAAAAGGGCTTCGGCGATCGTCACCAACCGAGGCGGACGAACCTGCCATGCNGCCATCATCGCCAGAGAGCTTGGAATTCCTGCCGTGGTGGGCTGTGGCGATGCCACTGAGACCATCGTCGCAGATTCTGAGGTGACGGTTGCGTGTTCTGAGGGCGATACCGGTATTGTCTATGCAGGCCGATTGGCATACACCGTCGCAGAAGATGCGATGGACGAAATGCCCACAGCCCCGCTNAAAGTCATGATGAACGTTGCCAACCCAGACCGCGCGTTTGATTTTGCACAAATTCCCAACCACGGCGTTGGGTTGGCAAGACTGGAGTTCATCATCAACCGGATGATCGGGATCCACCCGCTCGCCCTTTTGAACTATGAAGAGCAGCCAGAGCTCATCAAAACAGAAATTGACCAACGCATCCAAGGTTACCCAGATCCGGTCTCTTTTTACGTCGATCGTTTGGCCGAGGGCATCGCAACCATTGCCGCCCCCTTTGGCCCCCACCCTGTCATCGTTCGACTGTCAGATTTCAAGAGCAATGAATATGCCAACCTCATCGGAGGCCGTCGGTATGAACCTGAGGAAGAGAACCCGATGATCGGTTGGCGGGGCGCGTCTCGATATGTGGATGAGCAATTCAAGCCAGCCTTTGAGTTGGAGTGTCGCGCGCTCAAAAAGGTCCGCGAGACCATGGGGCTTGAACACATTTGGGCCATGGTGCCTTTTGTGCGCACCGTAGATGAGGCCAAAGCCGTGGTTGATGTCATGGCCCAGTTCGGCCTCAAGCGTGGCGATCACAATCTAAAAGTCATCATGATGTGCGAGCTGCCATCAAATGCGCTGAATGCCGAGGCGTTCTTAGACCACTTTGATGGCTTTTCGATTGGCTCGAATGACATGACGCAGCTGAGCTTAGGCCTGGATCGCGACTCCGCATTGATCGCTCATCGCTTTGATGAGCGCGATCCCGCGGTTAAATCGCTTTTGAAAATGGCCATTGATGCGTGCCGNCAAAANAACAAATACATCGGTATCTGCGGCCAAGGCCCATCGGATTACCCGGAGCTGGCTGCTTGGCTAATGGATCAAGGCATTGAGAGCATGTCACTCAACCCAGATACGGTGGTGGCCACTTGGCGGCAGCTGGCAGGTTCAACTTAGTTGGGCGCTCATCGCTCGGGCGTGAGTTGACCGCCGAGCATGCCCATATGCGCTCGATAGTGTCTNAGCTCTTCAATGGACTCTCGAATATCGTCAAGCGCTCGGTGGCTGCCTTTTTTTTGGAAACCCTTCACAACCGAGGGCGCCCAGCGCTTGCCCAACTCTTTAAGCGTGCTGACATCGAGATTTCGATAGTGAAAAAAGGCCTCCAACTGTGGCATTTGCCTGGCCAGAAAGCGACGATCCTGACAAATCGAGTTGCCGCACATGGGCGAACAGCCTGGAGCAATCCATGCACTCAAAAACGCCACGGTCTCGTCTTGTGCCTGCGCTAAGCTCACCTCACTGTCCAGGCAGCGTTTCACCAAGCCAGATTCTGTATGCGTTTTGGTATTCCATTCATCCATGGCCTCTAATTTTGCCGCGGGCGTTTGGACCGCCAACACCGGCCCTTCAGCCATGACATTGAGCTCAGCATCAGTCACAATGGTCGCAATTTCGATAATCGTGTCGTTTTGGCAGTCTAATCCGGTCATTTCCAGATCAATCCAAGCCAGCCAGCTGGGGTTGAGGTTTTCAGTCGTCATGCCATGGCCTCTTGCTCTACACGCTTCTCAAGCGTGTGACTATATCAGCCTTCGGTGGAATGATGAAGCTTGAGCAGGCGCGGGTCATTGTGAGTCACTCCGACCATGGCGTGGCCCTCAACGACCAAAGCCAGCCCACCGGTTTGCGTTATAAACGGGGACTGATGCGCCCCTTGCCTGGGGATCTTGTTGATGTTGATGATCGTGGGCAAGTGACCACCATTCATCCGCGCCATGCCGTATTCGGGCGCGGCGATCACAAAGGCCAGTTCAAACCCACTGCGGCCAATGTGGATCAGCTTCTGATCGTCATCGCTCCCGATCCTGCACCCAGCCTTGATTTGTTAACGCGCTACCTGGCGATGGCTGAACTCAAGGGCATCAAAGCCAGAATTGTAATCAACAAAGCCGATATTGAAACACCCCAGAAGCCCCCGTTCACTCAACTGGCAAGCCTTGAGCGGTTGGGCTATGCGCATCATTGGGTGAGCCGTCATGATCCAACGTCCCTGCCGCCATTAATGGCCGCGATTCGGGGGCAGATCAGTCTTCTGGCAGGTCAAACCGGTGTTGGCAAATCGTCGCTTCTAAACGCCTGCGTTCCCAACTTAGATGTGTTGACAAACAGCCTCTCCGCGGCAACGGGCAAAGGCAAACATACGACCACGACCACCCGACTCTATCCCCTGCCCGAAAGCGGCTTTTTGGCCGACTCCCCTGGGGTCTGGGAGTATGGACTGTGGGCTTTGGATACCTCGGAGCTGGCCCAGGCCTTTGTCGAGTTTCGGCCGTTTTTGGGCCGCTGCCGTTTTCGAGACTGCAGCCACAATCACGAGCCAGGCTGCGCGGTGACTGATGCCGTGGCCAAGGGCCAAATTGAGCATTTTCGATTGGCGGCGTGGCACCGATTGTTAAAAGAGCAGGCGCGTTACAACCGAGAGCTTTAATCACCAGGGCAAGGGCTCACCGTTGGCATGAACAAAACTGCCCGTGGTGGATAAATCCAGTGCATTGATTCGCTCAATCAGCTGAGCGGCCGCCGCATCAGGATCGATGTGACCGGTGTGTTTTGTCATGCCGGTCCGAACATAGCCTGGATGAAGCAACCCCACTGCAATCCCCCTCGGGGCCAACTCATGGGCCAAAGACACCCCCGCGCTGTTCACACCCGCTTTAGAAATCCGATAGGCGAATTGGCCGCCGCTGGTGTTGTCTGCAATCGAGCCCATTCGCGACGTCACGATGATGACTTTGCTGCCCTCCGACAAATTGGCCAACAGCGCCCGAGTCACGCGCAATGGTGCGAGTGTGTTGACCTCAAATTGCTGGCGATAGACGGCCAGCTCATCCTCCAACTGGTCAAACTGCGTACCAATCAGCAACCCCGCGTTATTAATCAAAATATCCACCGGCTGACCGCTCAGGCGATCGCTCAGCGCTTGAATGCCATCGGCCTGGGTGATGTCTATGCCCGACTCAATTTGGACATCAGCCAAGGCATCCAAAGCCGCACTGGTGTTTCGACACACGGCAATGACGCGATGCCCAGCCAGCGCCCACTGCTTTGTCAACTCAAAACCGATGCCCCGATTCGCACCCGTGATCACCACCGTTCCCATGGCCTCAGCCCTCCGTCGTTGTCTGGTGTCATGCCATGATACAAGGCCCGGCGGGGGACGGTGTCACGTGAGCGGCTGATATACTGCCCATCATGATCCGATCCGACACTGCCGGCGCTGCCCGTGCCACCGATTGGCGTTTGCCGGGGGAGTTTGAACCTCAGCTCGCGCTGATCATTGCCTGGCCTCACCGAGGCACTGACTGGGCTGATGTCATCGACGCCATCCGTCAAGAAATCATCGCTTTAATCCAGGCGGTGCTGGCGCATGAACCGGTGGTGCTCTTGATCGATCCAGCCGATACTGATCCGCTGCCAAATGGGCTCGCTCGCTCCCCAAAACTCTATGTTGTGGATGTCCCCTTTGACGACACGTGGTGCCGGGACTATGCACCAATCACCCTGGTGCAAGCCCATCAGCGCCGCCTGCTGGACTTTCAATTCAACGGATGGGGCAAATACCCCGCGCATTCAAATGACAACGCGGTGACCGCAGCCCTTGTCCAGCATCCCGTCTTTCGAAAGGTCGTCTCTTCGATACAACACATGCCCAGTGCCTGGGTCCTCGAGGGCGGCGCCATCGAATCGAATGGCCACGGGACAATCTTGGTGAACATGCATTGTTTGAGAACACGCCTGCCCGAGCTGTCCCCAGACAGCATCGTGGAGGCACTCAAAACCCACCTCAAAGCCCATCAAGTGCTGGCCATCGATGTCCCACCATTGCCCGGCGATGATACGGATGGCCATATCGATACGCTGGTGCGCTTTGTCGATGAACAGACGCTGCTGGTTCAAAAGCACCCCAACCCAGCGGCTCATCAAGCCCTCATGGACCAGATATCGGCGTTCTCCATTGACCGCCCAGAAGGCGCAGTCAAACCGCGCCTTTTCGAGCTGCCCTGCCCGTCTTATCCGGACCAAGGTCCCAAAAATTACGCCAACTTCGTTCTAATCAACGGCGCGGTCTTGGTCCCTCAATATGGTGGCCCCAATGATCAAGCCGCCTGTGCCGTCATGAAAAAAGCGCTGCCCAAGCGCGCTGTCATCCCCGTGGATGCGTCCATCATGGTGACACAGCTCGGCGGGCCGCACTGTGCGACCATGCATATCCCACACACCGATCAACCGAGTACAAGCCTTGATGGATAAACGCCTGAACGTGGCGCTCGCCCAGCATGAGATGAGCGCCGATGACCAAGACAATTTACAGACCAGTCTGAGCCTGATCACTCAGGCGGCGGCGTCTGACGCCCAAGTGGTGGTGTTGCCAGAATTGCATCGTCACCCCTACTTTTGCAAGTCGCAAACAGAGGCCTTTTTTAAGCTTGCCGAGCCACTTAAAGGCCCCACATATGATGCCCTCTCGTTAGCCGCTCGCCAGCATCAAATGGTGATTGTAGGCAGTATTTTTGAGCGCCGCCAGGCGGGCATGGCATCCAATACGGCGATCGTGGTGGACGCCGACGGGTCGCTGGCGGGCATTTACCGGAAAATGCATATCCCTGATGATCCCGGATACAACGAGAAATATTATTTTGCGCCAGGCGATGGCGGGTTTCGGCCCATCGACACGTCCGTAGGCCGGCTGGGCGTGCTGGTTTGTTGGGACCAGTGGTTCCCTGAAGCCGCTCGGCTGATGGCCCTGGCCGGGGCCGAGCTTTTGGTCTACCCCACCGCCATCGGTTGGGACCCGAAAGACGCCTCTGAGGAACAGCAGCGCCAGCTCAATGCCTGGCAGGTCATGCATCAAGCGCACGCCATCGCCAATGGTCTTCCCGTGGTGGCGTGTAACCGCATCGGATTCGAAGATGATCCCGTGGGCGACCATCCCGCACAGTTTTGGGGACACAGCTTAATCCTGGGCCCTCAAGGGGAGGCGCTGACAGCCACATTGGGCACGGATGCTGGGGTGATGCAAGCCACGCTTGATCTCGAGCGGACAACAACCATTCGCCAGCAGTGGCCTTTTCTGCGCGATCGTCGGGTGGATGCCTATCAAGGACTCACCGAGCGGTGTTTGGACGACCCGACATGACACAGGCACCCGGCCCTGAAGTGACGGTGTATACACCGTCTCAGATCAACCAAGAAGTGAAGCATCATCTCGAGGCTGGGTTTGGGCGAGTTTGGGTCCAAGGCGAGATTTCCAATCTGGCACAACCGGCCTCGGGCCACCAGTACTTTAGCCTCAAAGATGGTCAGGCCCAGATGCGCTGCGCCTTATTTAAACCCCACGCACAAAAACTGGCTGCACAACCGCAAAATGGGGACGAAGTGCTGGTTCGGGGCCAACTGACCCTGTACGCACCTCGAGGCGACTATCAGCTGATCGCCGATGCGGTTCTCGGTGCCGGTGTCGGTGCGCTGCACGCTGAGTTCGAGCGGCTCAAACAACGCTTGGATCAAGAGGGCCTGTTTGATTCGGCTCGAAAAAAAGCGCTGCCTCAGTGGCCCAGCGAAATCGCGGTGGTCACATCAGCCACCGGAGCAGCGATCCAAGACATCCAAAACACGTGGGCGCAGCGCTGGCCGGTGAGCAAGCTCAAACTCTACCCCGCCACGGTGCAAGGTGAGCAGGCGCCGGAGAGCATCATCGAAGCCCTGTCCCAGGCCGATCAAAGCCCCGACACAGACGTGATCATCCTTGCCCGCGGCGGGGGAGCCCTTGAGGATTTATGGGCATTCAATAACGAGGCTTTGGCCCGAGCACTCGCTGCCGTGAAAACGCCCGTGATTACCGGCGTTGGGCATGAAACCGATGTCACAATCGTCGACTTCATCGCCGATCATCGGGCGGCCACGCCGACGCAGGCCGCCGTGATGGCCACCCCCGACGGCACCGAAATTCGGGCCCGCCTCAGTCAACAGCTGATCCAACTTGATTCCGGTGTCAGACGCACGCTGAACCAGCACGCCCAGGGGCTGGACATGCTCAGTCAACGCCTGGCGCGTGTTCACCCCGCCCAGCGGCTCACGGAGCATCAACGCCGATTGGCCGATCACCAGCGACGGCTCTGTCTCAGCGCGACGATGGTGATTGACCGCCACCAGCAGCGGCTCTCCGGCCTGGGACGACTCCTGGATCAGTTGAGCCCATTGAACGTGCTTGAAAGGGGCTTTGGCATCGTCCAAGACGAGAGGGGTCAGCCCATTTACCCCGAAAATCCACCTAAAATTGATAGCATCATCAATATTTTAACAAGAGATTTTGAGATCACGTCGAAGGTTGAAACCATCAAGCCCCGACCCGGCGCCCAAACTCGCGACGACTAAATCGCGCGCGCCACCACCGATGCCAACTCAGCGGCCACCGCCTCGATCTGTTGAGAGTCCTCACCCTCAACCATCACCCGCACCACCGGCTCTGTGCCCGATGGCCTCAGCACCACCCGACCGTGCTCACCCAATTTGCGTTGGGCATCGGTCAAGGCAGTGGCAATCTCGGGAACGGCTTCAATGTCGCCTTGACCGGGCGCCTGAATGGGCACGTTCACCATGGTCTGCGGATACTTCACCATGCCCTTGACCAAATCAGCCAATGAGCGCTGCTGCTGCACAAGTTGCTGGCAGACCTGCAGCGCGCTGACAATGCCGCAGCCCGTGCGAGACTGATCTAAACACAGGATGTGGCCCGACGCCTCGCCGCCGAGCGTCCATCCATTGCGTTGCAACGCTTCATGGACATAGCGATCACCCACCCGGGTGCGCTCAAACGCGATGCCATTGGCCTCAAGGGCCTGCGCTAGGCCAAGATTGCTCATGACCGTGCCCACCACGCCCCCGTGAAGTTGGCCGGCCCGGTGCCGCGACAGCGCCAAAAGATAAACAATCTGATCGCCGTCGACCACCTCGCCGGTGTGATCGACCAGCACAACCCGATCACCATCGCCATCAAATGCCATGCCCACATCCGCTCCATGGGCCACCACCGCTTCTGAGAGACGCTGTGGGTGAGTTGAGCCGCAGTCGGCGTTGATGTTCAGCCCATCGGGCTGATCGTGGATGGCCACCACCTCGCACCCCAGTTCTCGAAAGACCTCGGGGGCGATTCGATAAGTGGCGCCATTGGCGCAGTCCAAAACACACTTCAGCCCGGTGAGTGTCGTATCGGGTTCGATGGTGGCCTTGCAAAACTCAATGTATCGCCCCACCGCATCATCCATGCGCAAGGCTTTGCCCAGACTCTGCGCCTGGACCATGGTCATGCCTCGGGATAAGCCCTCATCAAGCTTCTGTTCAATTTCGACTTGAAGCGCCTCATCCACTTTCTCGCCGCTGGCCGAGAAAAGCTTGAGCCCATTGTCGTGGTGAGGGTTGTGCGACGCGGAGATCACAATGCCGGCAGCCGCATCGAGACTGTGGGTCAGATGCGCGACGGCCGGTGTGGGCATGGGACCCAGCAAAATACTGTTGGCACCGGCGGCAGACAGCCCCGCCTCAAGTGCCGATTCGAACAAATACCCTGAGATGCGGGTGTCTTTCCCGATCACCACCGGTCGAGGCGCTTGAGGTTGCCCCAACACAGTGCCCACGGCCCACCCAAACTGCAAAACAAACTCAGCGGTCATGGGGTGCTCGCCGACGCGGCCCCTCACCCCATCTGTTCCGAAATACTTCATGGTCTCATCCCCTTGGATTCAGTGTGGCTGATGAAACGCCGAATCGCTCAGCGCCAACCAGACCTTCAGCGCATCCATCGTAGGCCCAACATCGTGAACCCTCAAGATCGCGGCACCTGCCTGAGATGCGAGCAAAGCGGCGGCCACTGAGGCCGAAACCCGCGCCTCAGGCGCTTGGCGCCCTGTCAGTGTGCCAAGCATCGATTTGCGGGATAACCCGGCCAATACCGGTAAGCCAAGGTCCACAATCTGCGCCAAGTCTCTCAGCAAAGCCACATTATGCGCCAATTTTTTGCCAAACCCAAAGCCAGGATCCAACACCAAACACGCTTCATCGATGCCCCCACGTTGGCATGCGCGGACCCGATCAATTAAAAAGTCGGATACTTCGCTGAGCACATCGTCATAGCTCGGCTGATCCTGCATGTTTTCAGGCTGGCCTTGCATGTGCATCAACACCGCAGGCACTCCGGCCTGAGCCACAACATCGACCGCACCGGGGGCTTGAAGCGCGTTGACATCATTGACCAAATCCGCACCCGCCTGAATCGCTTGTGCCATCACCTCAGGCTTGCTGGTATCCACCGAAATAAAGCCGCTCGTCTGGGTTCGAAGCGCTTCAATCACCGGAATGACACGCTGAAGCTCTTCATCCAGCGTGACCGGTGCTGCCCCAGGCCGAGTGGACTCACCGCCCACATCAATGATCGACGCACCGGCCTCCAGCATCGACAGCGCATGCGCTACGGCGTCATCCTTGGCCGCATGCTCGCCACCGTCTGAAAACGAATCGGGCGTCACGTTGAGCACGCCCATCACCAACGGCTGGCGCTGGCGATGGGCATGAGTGATGGCGTCGCGCAGTGGGGTGGCGCTCAAAGTCAGCTCGGTGCAGGCTCCCCCGAGGGGGCATCGCCAGATCCCGGCGCGTCTGACTCAGGCTCATCGGTGCTCGGGGCCGATGGGGGCGGCGTTGAGTCATCACTCCAGCCCCGCGGCGGCCCAGGCTGCTCGCCTGCCATGATCTGATCAATTTGGTGGACGTCGATGGTTTCGTAACGCATCAGGGCATCCGCCATGACCTCGAGCTTATCTCGATGGGTCTCCAAAATCGTTTTGGCTTCCGCGTAGGCATCATCAATAAAATGCCGCACTTCCTGATCCAGCTGCCGGTGCGTGTCATCTGAGATGTGCTTGTGCTGCGTGACAGAACGCCCCAAAAAGACCTCATCTTCATTTTCACCGTACGCCAGAGGGCCCATGGTGTCCGACAGACCCCATTTGGTGACCATGTTGCGGGCAATTTGTGATGCACGCTCGATGTCGTTGGACGCGCCCGTGGTGACATGGTCTTTGCCATAAATCAGCTCTTCTGCCACACGCCCCCCAAATAAACTGGCCAATTGCGACCGCAACTGCTGTCGCGTCATCGAATACTTGTCTTCCTCGGGCAAGAACATGGTGACGCCCAGCGCGCGCCCTCGCGGAATGATGGTGACCTTGTAGACAGGATCATGATCGGGCACCAACCGACCAACGATGGCATGGCCGGCCTCGTGGTAAGCCGTCAGGCGCTTGTCGTCTTCCGACATTGCCATTGATTTTCTCTCAGCCCCCATCATGATTTTGTCTTTGGCCTGCTCGAAGTGATGCTGCGCCACCGTCTTTGAGTTGTCTCGCGCCGCGAACAGTGCCGCCTCGTTGACCAAATTCGCCAAGTCAGCCCCTGAAAAGCCCGGCGTGCCGCGGGCGATCACCCGAGGATCCACATCCTCACCGCTTGGCACCTTCTTCATGTGGACCTGCAAAATGTGTTCGCGGCCTTTTAGATCGGGCAGCGGCACAACCACTTGGCGATCAAACCGGCCCGGTCGGAGCAGCGCCGGGTCCAACACGTCTGGGCGGTTGGTGGCGGCAATCAAAATGATCCCTTCATTGCCCTCAAAGCCATCCATCTCGACGAGCAGCTGGTTGAGGGTTTGCTCGCGCTCGTCATGGCCACCACCCAGACCCGCGCCTCGGTGACGGCCGACAGCGTCAATCTCATCAATGAAGATAATGCATGGGGCGTGTTTTTTTGCCGTTTCAAACATGTCACGCACCCGCGACGCGCCGACGCCCACGAACATCTCCACAAAATCAGATCCTGAAATTGAGAAAAACGGGACTTTCGCTTCACCCGCGATGGCTCGCGCTAAAAGCGTCTTGCCTGTTCCCGGTGGGCCAACCATCAAGATGCCTTTGGGAATATGCCCTCCCAAGCGCTGAAACTTGGCTGGGCTTTTCAAGAAATCCACCAGCTCTGTCACGTCATCTTTGGCCTCATCACAACCGGCCACGTCCGAGAAGGTCACCTTGACCTGATCTTCGCCTTGCAATTTTGCTTTTGATTTGCCAAAGCTCATTGCGCCGCCGCGGCCGCCCATGCCCCCCTGCATTTGGCGCATGAAATAGACCCACAGCCCCACCAAAACCAAAACAGGCAGCAGGCTGATCAAGATATCAATGAACAGCGAACGGCCTTCGGGCTCTTTGGCAATGATCTCAACTCGATTGTCCAACAAGTCTTTAATCAACCCATCATCCGACGGCGCCACCACGGTAAAGGCCTGACCGTCACGGCGGGTGCCTGTGATCGTCTTCGCCCCCGGAGACTCTTCAATCTGCACCGAGCTCACTGAACCGCTTCTGACCTCTTCGAGAAACATCGAGTAGGTCATCTCCCGGGTCTGTTCGGCATTGGGCTGAGAGTAGTAATTGAATACGCTCATCAGCACCATTGCGATGACAATCCACATCAATAAATTCTTTGCAAAATCACTCAATCTCTTCTCTCCCGGCGCTTGGCCGACTAGTTTACCGCAATTGACCGGATCACCGCCTGGCTGTGGTCATGATGCCGTTGTGTTTAACCCCCGAGCGACCAGATACATCTCCCGACTCTCAGCTCTTGAGGCTTTGGGCTTTTTGCTCTTAACGCTTTGAAAGGATCGCCTAAGCTCGGTGAGGAAGGCGTCAAAACCGGCCCCCTGGAAGACTTTGACCACAAACACCCCTTGGGTGTGCAGCCAGTCGTGTGCAAAGGCGAGTGCAAGCTCTGCCAGATCCATGCTTTTGGCTTGATCCGATGGCCCAATACCTGAAATATTGGGGGCCATATCCGATAAAACAAGGTCCACCTTTTCACCCGCCCCTGATCCGCGCAGGGCATCTTCGAACGCCGTTAAGACCTCAGGTTCTCGAAAATCGCCCTGTACAAACACCACGCCCTCAATGGGCGCCATCTCCAGCACATCGAGTGCATACACTTGACTTTGGGATCGACAGCGCGCACGGGCCACCTGACACCACGCACCCGGCGCCGCGCCCAGATCAACAACGCGTTTGGCGTTGTCAAAAAGCTTTTCGGTGTCGTCAAGCTCAAGCAGTTTAAAAGCCGAGCGGGCCCGCCAACCCTGCTCCTGGGCTTGTTTGACGTACGGGTCATGGCGTTGACGGTGAACCCAGTTCTTTTTTGACAAACCACTTCCTTTGTCGTGCGAATAAAAGCCATCAGTTACAATGGCGCCATGCCATTAAGCATCGCACAAAAAAAGTATCTTAGGGGCCTGTGCCACGACCTTTCGCCTGTGGTGACTGTCGCCGATAGGGGTCTGAGTGAAAGCGTCATGAAAGAGATTGAACTCAACCTANCCCACCATGAGTTGATCAAGATCAAACTTCGNCACGACAAAGNGCGTCGTGCCGAGATGATTGAGGCCCTGGTCTCCGAAACCAATGCCGACCCTGTGATGACGATCGGTCAGGTGGTCTGTTTGTACCGGACCAACCTCGANAANCCTGCCGACAAACGCATTACCTTGCCCAATCGGTGATTCATGCAGCTGACTGAACATACGCCTGGCGATCACTATTTCATTCGATCGGTCACACCAGACGCGGTGCAGATCAATGACGATACCCATCACACAAGCCTCATCTTAGGCGCACACTTGCTCGTTCCCGACTGGTCAGTGACCTCTCTGTCCGAGCTTGATGAACACACCACCGCTCCACTTTTGGAGCACTCACCCGAGCTTGTGGTGCTGGGGGTGGGCACTCAACAATCCTTTCCGCCCACCGAGGTCATGCGCCTATTTTTGGCCCAGCAGGTGGGCCTCGAATGCATGACGCTGGATGCGGCCTGCCGCACGTTTAACGTGCTGATGAGCGAAAATCGTCGGGCCTTGCTGGGGCTCATTTTGCCCACACGTGATAAATAAAAGAAAACCAAAGCTCGCGATCAATAGCTTTTATATATAATGGCGGCATGAACTTACGGGCGTTGCAATACTTCATCGCGCTGGCCGAATTGCGCCACTTTCGAAAGGCCGCCGAGCGCTGTCACGTCAGCCAGCCGACGCTGAGCACGCAGATCCGAAAATTAGAGCAGCAGCTCGGCGCCGATCTCATTGAGCGAAACTCACGGCAAGTGCTGCTCACGCCCCTGGGTGAGCGCGTGTTGGAGCATGCCAAAAAAGCCGTCAGCGAAACGCAAGCCATTCGTCAACTCGCACGAGACGCCGACGATCCGTTTGCGGGGACCTTGAGCTTGGGCATTTTCCCCACGCTGGCACCCTACCTTCTGCCGCACGTCATCCCAAAACTGCGCACGCAATACCCCAACCTCACGGTCCGATTGTTTGAAGAAAAAACCGAGCGCGTGATGGCCATGCTGCTTGAGGGACAGCTCGACGCCATCTTATTGGCGCTGCCCCTCGACAATGAGCAGCTGCACGTTGAGCCACTGTTTGATGAGCCCTTCGTGCTCGTTGCACCTGAAACGCATCGATTCTGCCGTGCGCGCGACGTGGCCTTGGAAGACCTCCAGCGAGAGCAAGTCTTACTGCTTGAGGATGGACATTGCTTGCGCCAACACGCGCTTGACGTGTGCCAATTGGCTGGCGCTTTAGAAAATCTGGATTTTCAGGCGTCCAGCTTAGAAACGCTCAGGCACATGGTCGCCGCGGGAAGCGGCATCACCCTGCTGCCGATTTTGGCCACTCAACCGCCGCTCACCACAATGGATGGTTTGATCGCCCGGCCGTTCCGACCGCCCGCCCCTCAGCGCACCATCGCCATGGCGTGGCGAAAGAGCTCACTGCGTGAGGAGTTGCTCAACAGCGTTGCCTCCTTGTTCAAGGGCATCAATCCAGCCCTGTTACGCGCCAACGGATAACAGCCAGACCCCTGAGGCTGTTGCTCAACTTCGGCGGGCTTTTGGCCATCGACGCATAAGCATCCAGACCACCACCACCAAAGGCATGAACAAAAGGTTGATCCAAATGATTCGCTGCTCAAGCGATCGGATGTCTTGATCCAGCTCACGCCTCACCTGTCGAAGTTCTTGGCGAAGCCTCATTCGCCGCTCAACAAAACGTTCAAGCTCCTGACGCTGTGCATCGGTCATGGCATCAGGCGCCTCTGCTCTGAGCGCTGTCAACGCCTGATCAGCCTCTTCAAGTGCCGACGATAGGCGGTTTTCAGTGGCCAGCAGACGCGCTTCGGCCAAACGCCTGAGCTCATCAACCAGGGTAAATGGCCGGAAAGCGACATCCCGACTGCGAATGCCAATCAACCGCTCATCGCCGATTAAGTGATCAACCGCGTTTAATACGAACGCGCCGTTGCTTGCAAAAGCTTCGGTCAGCTCGGTCCCAAGAAACTGCTGACGCGCCACCCAGTAGCGATCATCTAAAAAATCAACGTCGCCAATGACAATGGCATTCACCCGCCCAGTGATGCGCGCCGCCACCACTGAACGTTCGCCTTGAAGGGGGGTCTCTTGGCTCAGCTGGGTCACCCTCTCCTCGCTGCTGATGTCGGTCTCAAGCCGCGTGGTTGGGAGTCGGGCTGATCGCTCAGACGACCACATCAAAGGCTCAAAAAAGGGCGCTGTCTCGCTGTTCGCTTGCCAGTGCCCCGCCGTGGCCACATGAACAATGTCAAGTTCAGTCGTCACGACGTCCTCACGGCTCAGATGCTCGCCATCTATACCCAAAATGGCGGGGTGTCTCACAGGAGAACTTTCGGGGGAGAGATTGACCTCCAAACCCAACAGAGGGTCATTGACAAAATGGGTCAAGTCAATGCTGACCCCAAGGGCCTCAAACACCGCGGACAACTCAGCGGCCGGTGGACCTGGACGACCGACCGACTGCACAAACGGATCGACCGCAAGCAACAGGCCGCCTCCGTTGTGGATGAACTCAAGCACATCACTGACCAGCGAGGGTGTCATTTCGGTGGGTTGGGCGATCATCAATGCATCGAGCTCACTGGCCAACTGTTCAGCGGTGGCAGGGTGCTCAATCAGCTCAAAGCGGGCACTGAGCTGCTCGTAGATCAGACCAGATTGGATCGGCAAGTCACTAATCAAACCGAGCCGCGGCTGGGTGTCGCGCTGAACGCGCTCAATGGTTTGAATCAGCATAAATTCGAGCAGCGGCTCACGCTGGGGTGATATCAGCGGGATACTCTGAGTCTGACCACCTTCGGCCGTGGCACGAATGCCAAAGTAGACGTTGGTGTCTTGCGGTCCGATCGCCAGCCCAGTCAAGCCCGCCAGCAAGGCCTCATCCTCCGCCTGCGAGAACGGGATCGGATCGACCCAGTCCACCACCAACTGACCGTCAGATGCCAGCACCATCTCCTCGATTAAATCGCGCACGCGATCGGCAAAAAACCGCAGGCTCGGCAGATCACGTGTGGCCTCATCACTGAAATACACTGTCAATGTCACAGGTTCATCTAACGAACCCAAAATCTGATGGGTGCCGCTCGAGAGGGTATAGAGCTGATTTTCTGTGACGTCGAAGCGAACAGATGAACCGAGCAGCCAAGACGACCCCCCAATCAATGCAACAAACAGGAGGGGCGCAAGCACCAAGATCGCCATTAGCCTGCGACGGGTCATCTCAAGAGGCCTTTTTCATTTCGACGCTTGCCCAGGTCATGATCAGGCCCAGAAACATTAGGGCTGTGAAATACAACACATCGCGACCGTCTAAAACGCCACGTGCCATCGATGAGAAGTGAACGAGCACACTCAGTCGAGCAATGCCATCGATCAGCCATTGGGGTGCCAGCAAAGCCACGGGCTCAAGCACCAAAGGCCACCCTGCCATCAACAACATGAAACACAAAACAGCGGACACAATAAACGCAACCACTTGGTTTTGGGTGCTGGCCGACACGCTTGAACTGATGGCCAAAAATGTGCCGCTGACCAACCAACTGCTGACATAGCCGGTCAAAATCACGCCGTTGTCGGGGTCGCCCAAGATATTGACACTGATCCACATCGGAACAGTCATCAATAACGCACATCCAAGCAACAGCCAGCCGGCCAAAAATTTGGCCAGCACCACTTGAGCGGTGGTCACCGGAAGGGTTAACAACAGTTCAGCTGAGCCTGAGCGATACTCCTCTGACCACAACCGCATGCCCACTGCAGGCACCAAGAACAGATAAATCCATGGGTGAAATTGAAAAAAAGGCCTTAAATCGGCGATCTCACGCTCAAAGAAATTGCCAATGTAAAACGTCAAAGCCACACTCAACACCGAGAAAATGACCAATAAGAACATCGCGATCGGCGTTTGCAAGTAGCCCTGAAACTCTCGCCTGACAAGCAACCCCGTTTTAGTGTTCATCCGGTGTGGCTCCTGTGATCTGAGCAAACACATCGTCCAAGCGTCCAGACTCGAGGTGGAACTCTGAAATCGACCAGCGCTCGCGCTGAGCTAAGGCGTACACGGCGGGGCCAATGGCCTCCGATTCGCGTGGAAACGCAGTGATGCGGCCTCGGCGAACCTCAACGTGGGCAATCTCTGCCAGGGTGCTTAGCTTTGAGGCCGCCGCTTGAGGCTCATCAACGACCAAGCTGACCGCATTGGCATAGCGCGACAATCGGCGAACCCCATCAGGCGTGTCGTCCAGCTTCAACTGCCCTTGAGCAATCACCATGATTCGATTACACAGGATCTCAACCTCTTCTAAGATGTGCGTTGAAATCACGATGATCTTGTCTTTGGACATCGCCTGGATTAGCTGTCTGACCTGGATCTTTTGAGTGGGATCCAGGCCATCTGTTGGCTCATCTAAGATCAACACATCGGGGTCATGAATCATCGCCTGGGCAATGCCCACGCGGCGCCCAAAGCCCTTCGACAATGTGCCAATGCTTTGATCCATGACCGCGCCCAGATCCAATTGGCTGACCACCCGCTCCAACGCCGCGGTCAATTGATGGCCACGAAGCCCTCGAATTCCGCCAATGAACGTGAGAAACTCTCCGACTCCCATTTCCGGATACATTGGCGCGCCTTCTGGCAAATATCCCAACGCCTGACGCGCGGCCAGCGCATCAGTCTCGAGGTTGTGGCCATTGATCACGGCCCGCCCTGCACTCGGCCTCAAAAACCCAGTTAACATCCGCATGGTGGTGGACTTGCCGGCCCCATTCGGCCCCAGAAATCCCAAGACGGTGCCGCTGGCCACCTCAAACGACAGCGCGTCCACGGCCTTGTTCGAGCCGTAGAGGCGGGTCAATGAGTGTGCCACAATGGATGCCATCGGCGTTAAGGATACCGCATGACCCCTGCTGTTCTCGACCACTTGCCCAATGCGCTTCTGTCATTGCCCGCCGAGAAGTTGCATCGTCACTTAGACGGCCCCACGGTGATCCATTTGGCGGGCCAGCACCCTCAGCCCCTGGCGGTCTCTGTATTGCAACACGGCAACGAGACCTCAGGTTGGGACGCCGTTCGACGCTTACTCAAAGGCCGATACCAACGAGACCCCCTCCCCCGAAGCCTGATTCTATATATCGGCAACCCGAAAGCCGCTGCAGTGAATGTGCGCCACCTCGATCATCAGCCTGACCTGAATCGATGCTGGCCAGGCTCAACCACTGAGCGCACCCCTTGGCACGGGCTGATGCAAGCCGTCACCGATCACATCCAACAGTGTCAACCAATGGCGAGCATCGATATTCATAACAACACCGGTCGCAACCCCCACTATGCAGCAGTGAATCGGCTTGAGCCGACTCATCTGTCCTTGGCCTGTGAGTTCTCCCGATCAGTGATCTTTTTCACAGAACCCCGCGGCGTCCAATCCCAAGCCTTTGGACGGTTTTGTCCTGCGGTCACCCTCGAGTGCGGACTGGCCCAGGACAGCGATGGCGCAGACCATGCCATGGCTTACTTGGAAAGAATGCTGCATTGTGAGGAAGTGCCCAACGTCTTCCCACGCCCCAGTGCGCTGGAGCTTTTTCAGACCCAGCCACGCTGAAACTGGCGCCCGATGTGACGTTTCGCATTGGCCAACGAGACGAGCCGGCAGCGTCCCAAGCTGTTTTGGCCTTGGCGGATGATCTCGATACGCACAATTTTGAAGAGCTGCCCGCGGCCTTTGATTTGGCCAAGATCAATGGCCAGCATCCAAAGCCACTGGTGGCAATGGGCCCCGATGGCCAAGACATGACCGAGCGCTATCTTCGTTTTGATCAAGGCGCCGTTCGCACCGTCCGCCCCATCACGCCCGCCATGATGACACTCGACCCTTTCGCCATCCGGCACGACTGTTTGTGCTATCTAATGGAGCGCATCCCACTGGATGAGCTCAAAACCGGTGAAGGCGTTCCCCTGGCCGGGGTCACGCTTCCCGAAGCTTATGCCGAGTCTGATTAGCGCTCCGCCAACGGCGGCACTGGCCGCGCGCTCGGCCCAGTGTATTCTGCGCCTGGGCGAATAATGCGATTGTTGGCGCGCTGCTCCATGACATGCGCGCACCAGCCTGTCACCCTCGACATCACAAATATGGGCGTGAACAGTGGGGTCGGAATGCCCATGAAATGATACGCGCTGGCGTGGTAAAAATCAGCGTTGGCGAACAGCCTTTTCTCATCCCAGAGCATCGCCTCGACCGTCTCTGAGACCGGATACAGCGTGGCGTCACCGACCGCCTCAGCCAACTGACCAGCCCAGTGCTTGATGATCGCATTGCGAGGATCGCGCTCGCGATAGACCGCATGACCGAAGCCCATGATTTTTTCTTTGGCAGCCAACTTGGCCTTGACATCTTCTCGTGCAGCTTCAACTGAGGCGTACTGCTCAAGCATCGCCATGGCCATCTCATTTGCACCCCCGTGTAGCGGCCCACGCAAAGACCCAATGGCGCCGGTGATGCATGAGTGCATATCCGACAGCGTTGATGCGCAGACTCGCGCGGTGAACGTGGAGGCATTGAACTCATGCTCTGCATACAAAATCAGCGACACGTCCATCACCCGAGCGAACAGTTCGCTGGGTGAGGCATCATGAAGCATGTGCAAAAAATGTGCGCCCACGCCAACTTCACCGGTGTCGGTGTCAATTCTGACATTGTCGTGGCTGAAGCGATACCAGTACGCGATGATGGACGGGCAAATCGCCAGCAGCCGATCGGCGCAGTCTTGTTGGCTTTCAAAATCAAGTTCAGGTTCAATGTTGCCCAAAAAAGAGCAGCCTGTTCTGAGCACATCCATTGGATGAGCGTCTTTGGGGATCTGCTCAAGCACCGACCTCAGCGGCGCAGGCAATTCGCGCAGCGATTGCAAACGCGCTTGATAACCTTCAAGCTCCTTGCTTGTCGGCAAGTGTCCTTTGAGCAACAGATGGGCCACCTCGGTGAAGCTGGTCTCGGTGGCGAGCGCTTCGACGTCATAACCTCGATAGCGGAGACTGTTGCCTGTGGCTCCAACGGTGCATATGGCGGTCTCACCGGCCGACTGGCCGCGAAGACCCGCGCCTGAGTTGCTGGCTGTCATGGTTTCTCCCGATCGTTGAGCGCATCGAGCTTACGCTCGAAGGCATGGTAATCCAACACTTCATATAAGGCCTCACGTGTCTGCATCTGATCGAGCAACGCACTTTGGGTGCCCTCATTGGCAATGGTCTGATAAACCGAAAGCGCCGCCTGGCTCATCGCGCGAAATGCCGATAGCGGGTACAGCGCCATCCCCACGCCCGCTCGCTTGAGCGTCTCGGTGTCCAGCAAGGGCGTGCGGCCAAACTCGGTGATGTTGGCCAACACAGGCACCGGACAGGCTTGGCAAAACACCTCAAAGTCCTCAACACTGCCCAGGGCCTCAGCGAAAATCATGTCGGCACCGGCTGCCACGTAGGCCAGGCTGCGATCAATCGCGCCTTGCATGCCCTCATTGGCAAATGCGTCTGTGCGTGCCATGACCACAAAGTTGTCATCTGTGCGAGCATCAACCGCCGCCCGAATGCGGTCGCACATTTCTTGGCTGGGCACAATGGCTTTGTTGGGCCGATGGCCGCAGCGTTTGGCCTGCACCTGATCTTCAATGTGAACCGCCGCCACACCGCAACGCTCCATCACCTGAATGGTCCGGGCGATGTTGAGCGCCCCACCGAAACCGGTGTCAATGTCAACCAACAGCGGCAACTCGCTCACTGCGGTGATCCGCTGGGCGTCTTCGGCCACGTCCCGAAGCTGCGTCATGCCCAAATCAGGCAGGCCAAATGAAGCATTGGCCACGCCAGCGCCAGACAGATACAAAGCCTCGTGACCCGCATTCTCGGCCAGCAACGCGCAATAGGCGTTCACCGCACCCACCACCTGCAGTGGTTGGCGCTCAGCCACCCGCTGTCGAAAACGTTGACCAGGTGAGGGTGAAAAGACAGAACTTGACATGGTTTGAGTCATCCATTGATGCGCGCGCGGGCCCTCCGCGCCTNAATTGGGGCCCGTTCAAAACAGCCAAAGTTTAGCATGCGTTATTGCTCTCAGTGGTCCGCTNAACCGCCCCCGAACGCGCTCACGGCCCCGTGTAGCTGTCACCGCCGCCGCTTCAACGGCCGTGGCGGCGAATGATCCGCTTGCAGCGCCACAACAAGTAGTTGACCGCCATCCACAGGTGCCTAAATTGGCGGTTGGTTGTTTGCTTGTGGTGGTAACGGTAATAAATTTGCTGCGCGATCACGGCCAATCGAAAAAGACCATAAACCTCATAAAAGGCCCACTGGGCCGGTGACAAACCGCGCTGAGCGCAGTAATAATTGACGATCTGATCACGACGCCACATGCCGTCGACATGTGTGGGTTGCCGGCGAAAGTTTTTGAAGTAAACATCATCGTCACCTTGCACCCAGTAGGCCATGGCATTGCCGAGATCCATTAGCGGATCACCGACGGTGGCCAACTCCCAATCGAGTATGGCCTTAACCTCGATGGGCGCGCGGTCATCGTCCAAATTGGGTGCAAGAACCAGGTTGTCCAGTCGATAATCCCCATGGATCATGCACAACCCAACCTCTTCAGGGCAGTGGGCAGCCAACCAGTCCATCACTTTCTCGCCCTTGCCGACGTTCCAAGTGCGGGCATTTTGATAGCGCTTCGACCAGCCCTCGATTTGGCGGCGGTTATAACCCACGCCCTTGCCCAACTGATCGAGCCCGGTCTGATTGATGTCAACCGAGTGCAATGCGATGAGCTGATCCACGGTGGCCTGGCATAAGGCGTCGGCCCTGGCGGGCGTAAGGGAGAGGCCCTCTGGCAAACGCGAGCGCAAGATCAGCCCTTCGACATGGGCCATAACGTAGAACTCGCTCCCAATGACGCTGTCGTCTTCGCACAGGGCCAACATCTCCGGGACCGCAACCGATGTCGCCGAGAGTGCCTGTTGGATGCGATACTCCCGCCCCATGTCGTGCGCCGACCGGGCCTTATGCCCCATTGGGGGGCGCCGCACGACCAGTCGTCGATTGGGATAGTTCAAGACATACGTCAGGTTAGATGCCCCTTTCGGATATTGCCCCACGGTCGGCAACCCCGCATCCAAGCCCTCGACATGTGCACGAATCCACCGATCCAGCGCGGACACATCGATGGCGTCCTCCGAGCGCACGGTTTGGGCTTGATCCAACCAAGGTCGTTGCTTAGCCGTCATTGGTCGGCCAAATGGTGCTTGATCTCGAGTTTGGCAATCAGCTGGCGGTGCACCTCATCGGGGCCATCCGCCAAGCGCAGGGCACGCGCGGCGGTCCAGGCCATCGAAAGGGGGAAATCGTCACTCAATCCCGCACCACCGTGGAGTTGCATCGCCATATCAATGACACTCAACGCCATGTTCGGCACCGCCACTTTAATCTGCGCAATCTCGCTCATCGAGGCTTTGACGCCTCGATGATCCAGCGACCAAGCCGCTTTAAGCACGAGCAATCGCGCTTGCTCAATGGCAATGCGCGCATCGGCCAAACGCTCTTGATTGCCACCCAAATCAGCCAACCGACGGCCAAAGGCCTGACGTGATGTGGCCCGTGCCAACGCCAAACTCAAGGCCCGCTCGGCCAGGCCGATTAAGCGCATGCAGTGATGAATTCGACCGGGCCCCAGGCGCCCTTGAGCAATCTCGAAACCGCGCCCCACCCCAGCAATCACCGCGCTGGTTGGCAATCGCACGTCTGTAAAACTGACTTCTCCATGGCCGTATGGCGCATCGAACTGACCCATGGTCTTGAGCATGCGCTCAACCTTGACGCCCGGCGTATCCATTGGGACCAGCACCATAGAATGCCGGCGATGGCGATCGGCCTCAGGATCACTCAAGCCCATAAAAATCAACACTCGACAATCGGGATGGCCCACCCCAGTCGACCACCACTTGCGGCCATTGAGCACAATTTCATCGCCGTCGAGACAGGCGGTGGCCTCCATGTTGGTGGCATCGGAAGAGGCCACGTCAGGCTCGGTCATACAAAACGCTGAGCGAATCTCACCTGCCAGCAGCGGCGCCAGCCACTGGGCCTTTTGTTCTTCTGAGCCGTAGTGATAGAGGACCTCCATGTTGCCAGTATCGGGGGCATTGCAGTTGAACAATTCCGGTGCGATGAGTGAGCGCCCCATGCGCTCGGCCATCGGCGCATAGTCAAGATTCGACAAACCCTGCCCCAGGGTTTCATCGGGCAAGAACAAATTCCACAGGTGCGCTTTGCGGGCTTTTTGTTTTAAAGCATGGACCTCAGGCAGCACCACCCAAGGGTTGTCCGCCTCGGCCAACGCTCGATGCCAGTTGGCCTCCACCGGCTCGACCTCCTCGCACATAAACCGATCGAGTCGAGCGCTGAGCTCCTGGGCTTTCGCCGACTGTGAAAAATCCATGGCCCTATCCTATCAGCGCGGCTCGCGACTTGCGCGTTTTCTCTCGTGCTCTTTGAGCAGTCGCTTGCGCAATCGAATATGACTGGGCGTGACCTCCAACAGCTCATCATCACCCAAAAACTCTAAAGCTTGCTCCAAACTCATCTTCACTGGCGGCGTTAATAACAAAGCGTCATCTTTGCCCGCCGCCCGAACATTGCTCAGCTGCTTCTTTTTCAGTGGATTCACGACCAAATCATTGTCGCGGTTGTGCAAGCCAATAATCATGCCCTCATAGACATCCTCACCCGCACCGACGAAAAGCTTTCCCCGCTCTTGCAGATTAAACAGGGCATAGGCCACCGTGGTGCCCACATCCATGCTGATCAATGTCCCGTTGACGCGGGGACTGAAACTCTCTGTTGGCTCGCCCCAGTGATCGAACACGCGAAAAAACAGTCCCGTCCCAGCCGTCATGGTGCGGTATTGGCTTTGGAACCCAATCAAGCCACGTGCAGGTGCGAGATAATCCAACCGCACACGACCACGACCATCGGGCTGGATGTCCTTAAGCTGGGCCTTGCGCTCGCCCATGGCTTGCATGACCGCGCCCTGATAATCCTCCTCACAATCCAAAACGACCTGCTCCCAAGGCTCCCTGACCTCACCGTCAACCTCGACCTTGCGCACGCGAGGCCTTGACACCGCCAGCTCATACCCTTCTCGGCGCATCGCTTCAATGAGAACCGACAGGTGAAGCTCACCTCGACCGGCCACTTCAAACTGCTCGGGATCAGCGGTATCGGAGACCTGCAAGGCCACATTGTGGCTGGCCTCTTGAAAAAGGCGAGCTCGCAGCTGACGGGAGGTTAAATACTTCCCCTCGCGACCAGCAAAAGGCGAGTCATTGACCTGAAACGTCATATGAATCGTTGGCTCATCCACCGTCAGCGCCGGAAGCGCATCCGCGGCACCGGGATCACAGAGCGTCGATGAAATGGCCAAGTTCTCAATGCCAGAAACACCAATAATGTCGCCCGCGCTGGCTTTAGGGATCTCTTCACGATTGAGCCCGTTAAAGCCCAACACCTGAAGCACGCGACCGGCGGCCTGGTTGCCTTCACTGTCAATCACCGTCACCGATTGATTGGTCGACACCTCCCCGCGACGGATTCGACCGATTCCAATTAAGCCCACGTATGTCGAAAAAGCCAGTGATGAAATCTGCATTTGAAACGGCGCATCGGGATCGACATCGGGCGCGGGCACTTTTGAAACCAAGGTTTCAAACAATGGGTTCATGTCGCCGGATCGAGCATCAGACTCATGGCTGGCATAGCCATTGAGCGCTGAGGCATAAAGCACCGGAAAATCCAATTGCTCATCGGTGGCGCCCAGCTGATCAAACAGATCGAACGTTTGATTCAGCACCCAATCGGGCCGCGCCCCATCGCGGTCGATTTTGTTGATCACCACGATCGGCCGAAAACCCATCGCAAAGGCCTTTTGGGTGACAAACCGGGTTTGCGGCATGGGGCCATCGACCGCATCGACAAGCAACAGCACCGAGTCAACCATCGACAACACCCGCTCAACCTCGCCCCCAAAATCCGCGTGCCCGGGCGTATCGACGATGTTGATTCGCCAATCGCGCCAGGTGATCGCTGTGTTCTTGGCCAAAATGGTGATCCCGCGTTCGCGTTCTTGATCACCAGAATCCATGACCCGATCGGTCAGGCGCTCATGTGCTGCGAATTGACCCGATTGACGCAGCAGCTGATCGACAAGGGTGGTCTTCCCATGGTCAACATGGGCGATGATGGCAATGTTTCTAAGTTTCATACAGCGGCGGGCCTAAAAAAAAGAGCCCAAGTATAACGCCATGTGCACATCGGGCATGGCCTAGACCGCCCTCATGGTTCCTCGCTGCTGGCCCGAGGCAGGTATTGTTGTGAACTGCCCTGACGCTGCAGCGCCGTGCGATAGTAATGCGCCGCCTGTTGGGCTTGCCCTTGGCGGTCCATCAATCGGCCCAGCGCTGAATACACCTCTGCAGACGCGTTGTGCTCAACGGCTTGTTCCAGCAGCCCTTGGGCTTTGTCATATTGACGGTCATCAAGATAGAGCAGCCCAAGAGTGGCCAGCAACTCGGGGTTTGTCGGCGCCAGCGACAGCCGTTTTTCTAGATCTTCGATTCGCCTCGCGCGCTGGGTGTCGTTGCTGTTCCGACACGCAGCCAATGTGTCCTGATCCAGTGACTGGTCCAACAAACGCGTCAAAAGCGCCTCGGCTCGGCTGTGATGCCCAAGCGCTTTTGCCCGCTCGGCGTACGCCAGCACGATGGCTTTGTCTTGCCGCTGACGACGCGGCAACGCCTTCCACTCGGTGTCCAAGGCGTGCTCATCCATGGCCTGAGACAGCGCACGCTGCGCGGCCAATTGGTTCAGCGATTCGGCTTTCGAGGCATCCAACATGCCGGCCCGCTGCAGTGCCGGCGTCAACTCTCGAAGCTCCCGCCAATGCCCGGCATCTTGATAGGCGCTCAACAGCAAGCGCAACACCCCCAGGTGCTTGGGCTTTTTCAAGTGCAGCGCTTCAAGAATTTCGATCGCTTCATCCATTCGACCCTGTGATAACCAAAGCCGAGCCCGCGCCAACTGCGTGATGAAATGTCTGCGCCCGAATCGACTGTCGGCCATGGCCAGCCATTGATCGCGTCTTTCAAAATCGCTCAAGCCCTGAGCTGCGCGCGCCGCGCCCAAGAGCCCCGCGGTGGAGGGATGCTCGGCCATGGCGCGTTCGAACAAACCTTGTGCCTGCGCCCACTCGCCCGCTGTGAGGGCCAAAAACCCATCCTCGAGCTGTTTTCTTGAACGTCGCTCGCGGCGTTTTTTTAACGCCCGGCCCGGCCAACGAATCAGCGCCACCCCCAGCGACAAAATCAGCCACACCGCGACCAGGCCAATCGCTCCGACAAGCAGCGGCATTTCGATCCACCAAGGCCCAAGGCCCACACTCACCGTGCCTGGATCGTCCATCAGACGTGGCGCCACCCACGCGGCCGCGATCACAGTGGCGGCCACAATCACCGTGATCAGCAGGCGTTTCATGACCGATCAAGCATCGCCCGAGCCATGGCGATCGCCTCAGACGGCGGATCCTGATCGTCCGGCCAACGGAGCGTCTCCAGCGTTTGTAACGTCGTCAAAGCGCGATCACTGATCGTTGGCGAAGAATCAAGGCCCAGCGTTCGCAGGTTGCCCAGCACATGGCTCGCCAGACGCCGAATGCTTTTCACATCCCGACCGACAAGGGCACTTTCGAGCAGCAGCACACGCTGCTGGAGCATCACCCGCATCAGCCGGGTTTCGGGCTCAGACAGCTTGGCAGGGTCACGAGGCCGCACTGTCACCAAGCGCTGAGCGGCCTGTTGGAGGCGTCTCCAAAGTGATCCCCTGATCGGCTCGGCGTCGCCTGAATTGGACACCGGCGGCTCTTGAACACCCTGAGCCCGTTCGCTTTGTCGAAGGGTTTCACCCAACTCAACGACCCCGTCTCGATGAGCGCGCCAGTCAATCAGCGGCCATGCGGCCACCGTGGCGCGCTCCTGGATCAGCTGATCGGCCAGGGCTTGGGCACTTGGACGCGTTTGCCCTGCCAAGCGCTCCAAGGCAAGATCGTATTGCTGCAAGGCGCTTTCAACGTCGTATTGCGCCATGGCTCGCTCAGCCTGGATCAAGGCGCTCAACACCTCAAGGACCACGCCTTGCTCACGAAAATGGGCCTCAACGGCGGCTTCGCGGGTCGATTGGGGCAAGGCACCGGCCTCCCATTGATCGATGGCCTGTGTCAAACGCTCCGACAAGGCGTCAATCGCTCGCTGGTTTTGCCGCCGAGCCCGCTGGGCCCGCTCGTCGACGGGTGCGCGCGCTTCAAGGGCCTCCGCGTTGCTGCGCACCTGGGATTGCAACGCCGCCATGGCCTGTGACTGCGCGTCCACCGCCTCCGTCAACGCGTCCAAGCGTGACACCGCATCGTTGAGTGTCTGTTCAGTGCGATCTGCTGAATTGGCCTGTTCCGCCGTCAGCGCCTCAAGCTGCTGGCTCAGGGCATCCACACGCTCGCCCATTGACGATGACGTCCATGGCCACTCAATCGGCGTGTCAAAAAAATACATGCTCGCGCCCAACGAGCCGGCTCCAATGACGGCAACCAGCACGCCCACCAAGCCAGCGCGCCGCCACCTTGGCCGCCGCTTTGGCGATGTTGAGTCCGATGAACTCATTGCTTTGGGGGTTGACTCATCACTCATCCAACGGTCCTTATCGAATCCATGGGCCGATTGCGACAAACGCCCAAGGCACGATGATACTCACGGCTTGGCTTCATCCCATCGAGTGTGTTCAGCACTCGATACACACTCGTCCAAAAAATGATCCACGGCCTGGATTTCATCCAAACACACCTCGTGGCCCATGGGCCACGTCTGCCAGCGAACCGAGACACCGGCATTCATCAGCGTTTGGTGGCTCGACTGCCCCAGACTCATCGGCACAATTGGATCCGACTGGCCGTGACCCATGAAAACAGGCACCGCCTGTTGCACCGGTGAGCACCAATCACTGAGCTGAGGGGCGTCCAACAAGTAGGTCGACAAGGCCACGATGCCCCTCAACCGGTGGGGGCCACTCAACCCCGCGCGCAACGCAATGGCACCGCCTTGGGAGAACCCCGCCAGAACCACGCCGTCGGTCTCGGCCCGATTCAGTTCATCGGATATCAGGTGGTGGACCTTGCTCACCGAGGCCATGATGCCCGACTGATCTTGGTCTCGAGACACATCGAAGCCGACAATGTCATACCACGCCGGCATCACCGCGCCTTGATTGATGGTCACGGGAATCTTGGGCGCGTTCGGGAAAACAAACCGCATCGGCACGCGCTTGGCGATCGTCAGCTGCGGTACAATCGGGACAAAGTCGTGTGCGTCCGCGCCCAGACCGTGTAGCCAAATCACGCTCACCTGTGGCGCCGGGCTGGTCTCAATAACGACACAATCCATGCCGGCCAAGGTCTCTTCTTTCATGTCTTACAGTTTAACCCCTTATCTGATTGATCAGGCAAAAAAGGGGGCCCGAGCGTTGACGGCCTGTTGGGTGGCGGGCGCGCTGGTGGGATGCGGTCTCAAAGATGATCTGATCTTGCCCGAGCCCGATCGCCCCGAAGCCCAGACATCCATTGAGCCCACATGAAACGCGTGCCAGAACCGGAGCTGATGGATTCGGTTGAACAAACCACCGCGTATGCGGCCGCTGACTTTTCTGAACCCAACGGATTGTTTTGTGAGCACCTGCGCTCGACTTTGACCTCCAGGCCGCCAGGGCGTTTGCTGGATTTGGGATGTGGTTCGGGGGGATTGCTTGTCGACATGGCGCATGCCCTCGATGAATGGACGCTCATTGGAACCGACGCCGGCCCAAACATGCTGTCACTGGCCGCAGAGCTCATTGAGACCCAAGCCCTGGCATCGCGAATCGAGCTGATCAAAGCCCACTTGCCTGGCGATATTGCTGCGCTTCAAGCCCAAGGCCATTTTGCCGCCATCACCTCGAACAGCCTGCTCCATCATTTGGCTGACCCCATGACCCTGTGGCAAAGCGTGGCGACATTGGGGGCGCCCAAGACCCAGGTGGTGGTCATGGATCTTAGCCGCCCTTCCAGCATCGAAGCGGCCGAAGCATTGGTGGAGGCGCATACCGAGGGCGCTGATGATGTCTTAAAACAGGACTTTCTCAACAGCCTATGCGCCGCGTGGCGCGCTGATGAAGTGCTGGATCAATTGCAACAGATGGGATGGCACGATTGGACACTGACTGAGCCATCCAATCGCCATTGGTTGGTGACCGGCCAACTGTAACGGGTGCATCAAATGTCTGTCCGATCTGCCATCCCCTTTGATCGACTCAGCGCCCAAGGCAATGTGTTTTGTGTGGTTGGGGCATCCACATTGTCCAGACCCATCGAATCGATTGATGTCATCCGCTGGGCGGGCATGAGCAAGTTCCGTGACGAGCGGCCGCGCGTCGGCCCTAAACGGTTGTTTGATCAGTTGCTCGTCATCGACCCCGCTGGGTCATCCCACGAACACCATGCGGTGCGCATATACAACGCGGATGGCTCAGCCGCGGAACAGTGTGGCAATGGCGTGCGGGCATTGGCGTTTTGGCTCAAACGGCGTGGCCTGGACACGAGCCTGCCCTTGAGACCGCCCGCCGGTCCGGTCGAGATTGTCACCATCGCCGACGATGCAACGCGCGTCGATCACGCACATGTTTCAGTGCGCTTGCCCGGGGTTCAATCGCATCAACGACAACCTCTATGGGGCGGGACCGATGCCACAGCGGCCATGTCTGTGTCGCTGGGCAACCCGCACTTGGTGCTGCACTGGCCTCATCCACCGCGATTGGACGAGTGCATCGACGTCGGGCAGCGACTTCAACATCACCCCAGCTTTTGTCACGGCGTCAATGTGGGGCTGGCCCACCCCACAAAAGACGCCGTTCACTTGCGCGTCTACGAGCGTGGTGTGGGGCCCACCCAAGCCTGCGGCAGCGGCGCCTGCGCGGCCGCGACGGCCATGGCAGACTGGGGGTTGAAGCGCGCGCCCGTGACGCTCAATCAGCCAGGCGGATCGCTTGTGGTAGATTGGTCAGGCGAGGCGCTGGCCGCTCCCCACCTCGAGCTGACCGGCGCGGTCGAGTGGATCGAACAAGGCCAATTTCAACCATGAACTCAAAAGACACCGCCTCCGTGGCAGCGCTTTCAAAAGACGACGTCATTGCCTGGATTCGAGCCCATCCCAATTGCCTGATCGATCACCCGGAACTGGTCGCCATTTTGGAGTGGCCCGACGATGCCCAAGATCGCAGCGGCACGACCTCTTTGGCCGACTTTCAAGCGCGTCGTTTGCGTCAGCAGGTCAGCCAGTTGCAAGATCAACTGAAAACGCTCACCCAGATTGCGGTTGATAATGAAGCACTCATGCACCGGCTCCATCAAGTCACGTTGTCGTTGATGTCCATTGATGGGCTTGACGACTTCATTGCCGAGCTGATTGCCAAACTAAAATCTGAATTTAACGCCACAGTGGTGTGCTTGCATCTCAAGACCCCACCCCCCGATTTTGAACACCAACCGGGCATCGTTCATNTGGACGACGAACGCTTGTCTTGGCTCATGCACGATGGCCCATTGACCCGACCGCAGTGCGGCCGATTCACCCAAGAGAAACTCAAATCGCTCTTGCCCATCCCACATGATCCAAAGTGTCAGTCCGCTGCCGTGGTCCCAATGGCCGACCTGGGCGTGTTGGTCATCGGTGCGGTGGATCAGGGCAAGTTTCAGCCTCATATGGGCACCTTGTTTCTTGAGCTGCTTGCGGCAACCATTGCCCACCGCCTCCTTCCCGCCTCGCCAGAATCGGCCAGCGAATGACCGCCCCATCCATGTCAATCCGAGACGCCATTGAACACTTCCTCGAACAGCTGGCCCAGCAGCAAGCACTTGGAGTGGCCACACAACAGGCCTACCGACGCGACCTCCTGGCCTTTGCTCAGTGGGGACACGCCCAGCAGATGACCGCGCTGGACGACGTCGACGTGGCGGCCGTTCGGGCTTTTGCTGCGGCCGAACACCGTCGAGGCCTGAGCCCTCGCTCCATTGCGCGGCGGCTCTCCGCACTTCGGCGGTTTTTTAAACACGCTCGGCGACAAGGGTGGAGCGATCGCGATCCGACCCAAGGCGTTCAGGCGCCCAAAATTCAGCGTAAACTGCCCGAGACGCTGGACATGGATCAGGTGCTGGCGCTTCTGGATTTACCGACAGACACCCCACTGGCCATCCGCGATCGAGCCATGCTGGAGATGTTTTATGCCAGCGGGCTGAGGGTAAGCGAGTTGGCTCAGCTGTGTTGGCGAGACCTTGACCAGGCNCAAGGCTTGGTCCGCGTGTTAGGCAAAGGACAAAAACAACGCCTGGTGCCCGTCGGGCGACACGCACTCAAGGCACTGGCCCAATGGCAAGCACACCAAGCGCCGCAGGCCGAACGCGTCTTCACCAACTTGGCTGGCCGGCCATTAACCACACGCGCTTTGCAAAAACGCGTGGCGCATTGGTCACAGCGCCAAGGCCTGGACCAGCGGGTCCATCCCCATCAACTTCGTCATTCATTTGCATCTCACATTTTGCAATCATCGGGTGACTTGCGGGCGGTTCAAGAGCTTTTGGGACACGCCAACCTATCCACCACTCAGATCTATACCCATCTCGACTATCAACACTTGGCGAAGGTCTACGATCAGGCCCATCCCCGCGCCAAAAAATCCACCTAAACAAGATACAATGGACAGGTTCGGGTCGACGCTTGCCCCAAGGTGGGGTGGGGTTGTGCCCGATACGGTGCGCTTCCAGATAGCGCGCACCACAGGCGTCAACCATTCACCTCACGTTAAGGGCATTTGCATGGACCAATTCCACGGCACCACGATCGTCTCAGTGCGCCGCGGCAATGACGTTGTTGTCGCCGGTGATGGCCAGGTCACGCTAGGACAAACGGTGATGAAGTCGACTGCACGAAAGGTACGCAAGCTTTATCACAATCAGGTGATCGGCGGATTCGCCGGCGCGACCGCCGATGCGTTCACTTTGTTCGAGCGCTTTGAAACCAAACTTGAAATGCACTCGGGGCATTTGACACGCGCGGCGGTGGAGTTGGCCAAGGATTGGCGAACTGATCGCCTGCTGCGGCGACTCGAGGCGCTGCTCGTGGTGGCAGACCCAACCGCGTCTTTGATCATTTCAGGCACCGGCGATGTGATTGAACCTGAAAACAGCTTAATTGCCATTGGCTCGGGCGGGCCATTCGCTCAAGCCGCGGCCAGCGCACTGATTAACCACACTGAACTCGATGCTCGAACCATTTGCGAACAAGCGTTGTCCACCGCAGCCGACATTTGCATCTATACGAACCACCATTTCACCGTTGAGACGTTAACCCTGGATTGAATCGATGTCAGACCTCACACCCCAAGCCATTGTCGAGGCGCTCGACAAACACATTGTTGGTCAAGCCAACGCCAAAAAAGCGGTCGCGATCGCGCTCCGAAACCGCTGGCGACGGATGCAAGTCGACGAACCGTTGCAGCGTGAGATCACGCCCAAAAACATCCTCATGATTGGGCCCACTGGTGTGGGGAAAACAGAGATCGCCCGGCGCTTGGCGGGCTTGGCAAAGTCGCCGTTTATCAAGGTCGAGGCCACTAAATTCACCGAGGTCGGCTATGTCGGCAAGGACGTTGAGGCCATCATCAGAGATCTGGTTGAAACCGCGGTCAAAATGGCCAAAGAGCAAGCCATGGCCGATGTCCGCGCGAAAGCAGAGGATGCCGCCATTGAGCGCGTTGTCGACATCATGCTGCCCAAACGCCAATCCTCGGGCTTTGCCAATGCCCCAGAAGAGCCCGATGGTCGTGGCGAAGCGACACGCCAAAAATTACTGGATCGCCTGTTGGCGGGCGAATTTAATGACAAAGACATTGAGATTGATGTGGCGCTCAATATGGGTGTTGAAATCATGGCGCCTCCGGGCATGGAGGAGATGACAAGCCAACTCCAGCAGATGTTTTCGAATTTTTCTGGTGACAAAAAACAAAAGCGCACACTCAAAGTCAAAGATGCCATTCCCGTGCTGATTGAAGAAGAGGCCCAAAAGCTCATCAACGATGAAGAAGTGAAACAGCACGCCATCGACATGGCTGAAAACAATGGCATCGTATTCATCGATGAGATTGATAAAGTGGCGCGCCGTGCTGAGGGCGGAGGCAGCGGCGAAGTTTCACGAGAGGGCGTCCAGCGCGACCTTTTGCCTCTGGTTGANGGGTGCACGGTGAACACCCGCTACGGCGCCATCAAGACAGATCACATCTTGTTCATTGCCTCAGGCGCGTTTCATGTCTCTAAACCGGCCGATTTGGTGCCCGAATTACAAGGCAGGTTGCCCATCCGTGTTGAGCTTCGGGCGCTGAACGTGGACGACTTTAAGCGCATTCTCACCGAGCCTGACGCTTCCTTGATCGCTCAATATACCGCCCTACTCAAGACCGAGGGCATTGAGGTTAATTTTAGCCCTGAGGCCATTACTCGGATTGCTGAAATTGCCTACTCCGTCAATGAGTCCACCGAAAATATCGGTGCCAGGCGCTTGCACACCCTCATGGAGCGCCTGCTTGAAGAGATCTCCTATCAAGCGCCCACATTGGCCGAGTCCAACGTGATGATTGACGCGGCCTATGTTGATCAACATCTCAAAGCTTTGGCAGCTGATGAGGACCTCAGTCGGTATATCCTATAGCCATGACCTCTGACCGTCACGACACTGGCCACTTTATTGAATTTGACAAGGTTCACCTGTCACTGGGCGGACGAACCATCCTGGATGAGCTCAACTTGTCCATCCCACACGGACAGGTCACCGCCATCATGGGTCCCAGCGGCGCTGGAAAGACAACCCTGCTTCGCTTGATCACGGGCCAACTCAAGCCCGACAGTGGACGTGTGGTGGTCAATGGCGAGGTTGTCAGCGACATGTCCACGAAAGCCTTGAACCAGTATCGAAAAAACGTGGGCGTGCTTCTCCAAAACGGTGCGCTGTTTACGGATCTGACCTGCTTTGACAATATTGCCCTGCCCCTTCGAGAGCACACAAAACTGCCCGAGCGATTAATTCGCAAAATTGTATTAATGAAACTTCATACTGTCGGTTTGCGTGGTGCCGCCCAGATGTATCCGCGCGAGCTGTCAGGGGGAATGAACCGGCGCATCGCCATGGCCCGCGCGATGGCCATGGATCCGAGGCTCATGCTGTACGACGAACCTTTTGCGGGCCTTGACCCCATCTCGATGGGCATTTCGCTGCGATTGATCAGACAAGTCAACGAAGCGCTCAACATGACAAGCCTTGTGGTCACTCATGACATCAATGAGGTGGTTAAGTTGGCGCACTTGGCGTGCATCATTGCCCACGGCAACGTGATTGCCGCTGCCAGCCCCGATGAATTGTTTCAATCTCAAGAGCCTCTCGTCGCGCAGTTTATGCAGGGGCTGCCTGATGGTCCTGTGGCATTCCACTATCCAGCACCCGATTTGGCGAACGATCTACTGAGTGGGCCCAGCCGGCATGCGTGAAGGCCTGGTTAAAATCGGCCGCGCGGTGGTTTTCTTAGGCCAGCTGTTCAGTCGCGTGCGCGCAACGCCGTTGCAGGCGCGCGAAACACTCCGTCAGATTTATTACGCGGGCGCGCGCTCATTGGTCATTATCGTCACCTGCGGGTTCTTTGTCGGTCTGGTGCTGACCTTGCAAACATACGATACCTTGACTCGGTTCGGAGCCGCCGATGCCGCCAGCACCGTGCTTGCACTGTCACTGTTTCGAGAACTTGGACCCGTTCTCACGGCCATCTTATTTGCCGGTCGCGCGGGCACATCCATCACTGCAGAGATCGGTCTCATGCGAGCAACCGAGCAACTCGATGCCATGGATTTGATGGCCATCGACCCGATGGAGCGCATCGTTCAACCTCGCTTCCTGGCCAGTCTGATTGCCGTGCCTGCCTTGACGGTTATATTTAATTTGATGGCTTTGCTCGGCGGCATATTTTTTGCGGTCTTTGTCATGGGCAACGACGTGATTTCTTTTTGGGGGAACATGCAGGCCTCTGTTGAGCTTGGCCGAGACTTTCTGCATGGCATGGGCAAAGCAGTGGGCTTTGGGTTTTTAGCCGCATGGCTGGCAGTTTACTTCGGCTGGTCGGCCCGAGCGACCAGTGAGGGCGTGGCTTTGGCAACCACACAAACCGTGATCGCAACAGCCATCGCGGTTCTCATTCTTGACTTTGTCTTGTCAGCATTCATGCTGTAATTGGAGTCAGCATCATGAAATCAACAAATCAAATTGAATTGACCGCGGGCGTGTTTCTGGCTTTGGCCATCGCGGCTTTGATTTTTTTGGCTTTGCAAGCCACAGACCGTGGCGTTGTCTCCGGCGGCAGCTACGAAATCACCGCCACATTCACGAACGTCGGTGGCTTGAAACCCAAAGCCGAGGTGAGCCTGGGCGGCGTGACCATCGGATTGGTTGAACGCATCGAGCTCGATCCGGTGACTTTCGATGCCAGAGTGCATATGCAGATTTCTGAGCAATACAATGACCTCCCGGAAGACACATCCGCCGCCATCTTGACCGCGGGGATTTTGGGAGATCAGTATGTGGGTCTGGAACCGGGTGGCTCACCCGTTGCATTGGAAGACGGCGACGAGTTGATGATCACGAACTCGGCGATGGTCTTAGAACAATTGATCACAAAATACCTGCTTAACGGAGATGACGCACAGCAATGAGGGGCAATCGTTTCTTTTCTTGCCAGTGTTTGAAGCCACCCGCCTTGGCGGTCGCGGCTACGCTCGGGGCGATTGTCCTCGGCACTTTCAGCCTGGTCTCAGCTTCGGTGCAGGCACAAACACCGCCCGATCGCTTAGTGATTGAACTGACCGAAGACTTCCATGAAACGCTTGAAGCCAATCGTGAGCACTATCGCAACAACCCCGAAGCTCTGAAGTTAGAAATTAACGAGCGAATGCGCAAGCACATGGATGTTGAATATGCCGCGCGACTCGTGCTGGGTCGGCACGGCCGGGGGCGCAGCCGTGATGAAATCCAACGTTTCGCTGACGCCTTGGCCAGCAATTTGATGAACCAATATGCCAGTCGGGTCCTTGAATTTGACACCCAAAATACGGTCAGGTCTTGCCGATCGCACCCGATCAAGATCCCCGGAGAACCCGAGTGCGCACCCGACTCCGCTTAGACAACGGCTCGATCATGCCGATTGACTTTGTGCTGCGCTTGCAAGGCGAGACGTGGCTTTTCTTTGACGTCATTGTCGAGGGCATTTCGTATGTGGCCACGTACCGAACCCAGATTGGTGAGCAGATCAACCAATTGGGGTTTGAACAGATGGTGGAAGGTTTAGAGCAAGGTGACGTGGCGCTCGAGGCAGGTCCGTCATGAGTCAGCTCAGATCAGAACCGTTGCACCACGCGCTGACCATGGCTGATGTGCCGGAGGTCTTCGCTGAGCACACCCGGCTGCCGGCCACCGAGCGACCAGCGGTCTTGGATTTAACCGATGTCGAGCGCGCTGACTCCAGCGCTTTGGCGATGCTTTTGGCGCTCAAAGCGGACGCGACAGCGGCCAGCAGGACCTTCTCTGCAATCAACCCGCCGGCAAACTTAATCACCTTGGCCGAGCTTATGGGGGTCAGCGCACTGCTGGATTGGCCCGGCAGCATTGATGCCTCGTCTGAAAATAAGGACGAAAACGATGAATCTGAGCAGTGATCTCAAACAAAAAATCCGGAATCTGGCCGTCATCACGGCCTGTGCCGCCCTGGTGGGGTGTGCAACCACCGCGCCCCGAGAACTCAGCGCACCCTCGCCCAGCGACCCTTGGGAGTCTGTTAACCGGTCAGTGTTTGCTTTTAACAAGCAAATCGATGCGGCCGTTTTACGCCCCACGGCGGTGGCGTATGCTGAGATCACCCCAGACCCCGCCCAGCGCGGCATCAGCAACTTTTTCACCAACCTTAAATCCCCATGGGTTGTCAGTCAGCTTCTACTTCAAGGGCGCTTTCAAGCCAGTTCTGAACAGTTTGGCCGGTTTGTGATCAACACCGTCTACGGCATTGGCGGCTTATTTGATGTCGCCGACAGCGCGAACTTCGCAGAATACGATGCGGATCTGGGCAGCACCCTGGCACGCTGGGGTTGGGCCGACTCCCGCTTTGTGATGCTGCCCCTCCTTGGCCCCTCCACCGTCCGGGATGGGCTTGGCCAAATCACAGAGATTGTCGCTGAACCTGTGGATCAAGAGCTGCAGCGGCGAACGCACTCGACGATCACGGCCTTTGACGTCATCCAAACGCGCGCTGCTTTCCTCGAATTCGATGACAACTTCGACAACGCGTTTGATGAGTACGCGATGGTGCGCGACAGCTGGCTACAGCGGCGGCAGTATGAGCTCTACGGAGAAGCCTCTGAGCTGCCTGATTACGACGCTTTCATCGAAGAAACCACAGAGGACAACGATGGCACACGCAACCCCCAAAGCCAGTGAACAGCACTGGCAGCAGACGCTGGACCAAATTCATACCGATGGACTCTTCAAGCGCGAGCGCCAGCTGACGACGCCACAACGCATTGAGATTGAAACAGACCAAGGCCAATCGGTTCTCAATTTCTGCGCAAACAACTACCTCGGCCTGGCTGACCACCCTGCCCTCATCGCTTCGGCCAAAGAAGCGTTGGATGAGTATGGCTTTGGCTTGGCCTCGGTGCGCTTTATCTGCGGGACACAGACGCCGCATCGCAAGCTCGAGCACACCATCGCTCGTTTTTGCCATCAAGAAGACAGCATTTTGTATGCGGCGTGCTTCGATGCCAATGGCGGACTGTTTGAGCCTTTGCTTGGTGCTGAGGATGCCATCATCTCGGATCAGCTCAATCATGCATCAATCATTGATGGCATCCGGCTGTGTAAAGCCGAACGCCATCGTTATCCCAATGCTGATATGAATGCGCTGGAGGATGCCTTAAAAAAGACTCAACACGCCCGCACTCGCATGATCGCCACCGACGGTGTTTTCTCCATGGACGGCACCATCGCTCCGCTCGATGAGATCACTCAATTGGCTGAACGCTATGATGCGCTCGTCATGGTCGATGATTGCCACGCCACCGGCTTTTTAGGGCCCACCGGGAAAGGCTCTGGTGAGCATCACGGTGTGATGGACAAGATTGACATTGTCACGTCGACCCTGGGCAAAGCGATGGGTGGCGGCATGGGTGGGTTCACCGCAGCGTCAGCTCAAGTGGTGGAGCTTTTGCGTCAACGTTCTCGGCCTTATCTGTTCTCAAATTCACTGACACCCTCGCTGGTCAGTGCCACACAAACGGCGTTCGAATTGGTCACCGAGTCCGACGAGCTTCGGCAGCGGTTGGCGGACAACACCCTTTTCTTTCGTCAGGCCATGAAAGCGGCCGGATTTGAGATCAAAGGTGAAGAACACCCCATTGTCCCAGTGATGCTGTATGACGCTGAATTGGCACAGACCATGGCCCAAGCGCTTCTCGATGAGGGCATCTATGTCATTGGGTTTTTCTACCCAGTGGTACCTCAGGGTCAGGCGCGGATACGAACTCAGATCTCTGCCGCGCATACTCGAGCGCACTTGGAGCAGGCCGTGGCCGCCTTCACCCGTGTCGGTCAGCGCCTGGGCGTGGTGTGAAACCTGAGTATGATGTGCTCATCATCGGTGCCGGCTTTGCCGGCATTGCGATGGCCTCTGAACTCAAACGATCCCCATCAAAACGCTTTATCGTCCTGGAAGCCGAAGCTGGCATTGGCGGGACGTGGTGGCTGAACCGCTATCCCGGGGCCGCCTGTGACGTCCAGTCACACCTTTATTCGTTGGTCGGCGCACCCAATGCGAACTGGTCGAGCGAATTTGCTCGACGAGGTGAAATCCAAGCCTATCTAGAGGACATTGCTCAACGTGAGGCGCTGTGGCCGCATATCCTTCTCCAACGCCGTGTCGAGTCTGGGCATTGGGACGAGGAGGCCAAGCATTGGTCCGTCACTGACAGCGCGGGTGTGACCTACACCACCCGGTGCCTGGTCAGTGCCGTCGGCGGTCTGGCGCGCCCGCAGTGGCCAGACATACCCGGTCTTGGCAACTTCCGTGGCCAAACGGTGCACTCACAGCAATGGCCCAATGACCTTGTGCTGACCAATAAGCGTGTTGGCGTGATTGGCACTGGGGCATCCGCCGTCCAGTTCATCCCACACGTGGCCAAACAGGCACAATCGCTGACCGTGTTCCAGCGAACGCCCAACTGGATTCTTCCAAAACCGGACCGTTCGATCGGCCCAGCTCGTCGCTGGGCGTATCGAACCCTTCCCTGGCTCCGGCATATAAAGCGACTGGGCCTTTTTTTACTGCATGAGGCGCGCCTGCCCGCGTTTACACGCTGGCCTGCGCTGTCTGTCTTGCATCGCCACCGCGCCTTGCGTCATCTGAGAAAAACCATTCAAGATCCGACATTGCGACAAAAACTCACACCCAGCTACGCCATGGGCTGCAAACGGGTGTTGATGTCCAATGACTATTACCCCGCGTTGAATCAGTCCCACGTCGCTCTGGTGACAGCGCCGATTGCGCAAGTGACGCCTGACGGCATTGTTGATGCATCCGGCCGCCATCATCCACTGGATGTGTTGATTTTGGGCACGGGTTTTCAAGCCACCTCGCCGGTGCCTCATGGGCTTGTGATCGGGCGCAAAGGTCAGGACTTGGCTGCGGTGTGGGAGGCCGGGCCCAGCGCTTACAAGGGCACCACTGTGGCCGGCTTTCCCAATTTTTTTACGCTGCTGGGACCCAACACCGCCTTGGGTCACAACTCAGTGCTGTTGATGATCGAAAGCCAAGTTCGCTATGTGAGGGCAGCACTGACCGCCATGGATGCCCAGACACTGCAATCGATTGAAGTGCGCGCCGAGGCTCAACAAGACTGGCAAGAAAAACTGGAGAAAAAGCTGCAGCGCACGGTGTGGAGCCAAGGAGGCTGCCAAAGTTGGTACCTTCACCCCAAAAGTGGGAAAAACACCACCCTGTGGCCAGGGACCACGCTTAGATTTAAAAAACAAACGCGCCACTTTGACCGCGCCGCCTATCGATGCGAACAATGCTAGGATAAGCCGCTCATCACGCGGTTCAAAGTCTCAGATCATCATCCATCCAAAACGCGCCATGGACTCTGTTATACACGCCCAGCAGATCAGTTTTCATCGCCACGGTGAGCGCGTGTTTGTGCCCACCAATGTTGCCCTGATGCCGGGTCAACTCTGCTTAATCCGCGGCCAAAACGGCTCAGGCAAAACCACTTTGTTGCGGCTATTGGCCGGCATCGTTCACCCCAGCGAAGGCTCCATCGCGCGGCACGGGAGCGTGGCGTTTATTGGTCATCGTCCAGGGGTCAAAAAGGACCTCACTGCGCTCGATGTGCTCAAATTCTACGCCGAGTTTGCAGGCGCGGACCCGCTTTATGGCGCCATGTCACCGCAGGCGGCACTCCACGCAGCAGGCCTGGCGCGTCAGGCCCGACAGCGGGCTGGCCAACTCTCAGCCGGGCAGCGGCAGCGGTTGGGACTGGCCCGATTGTTGGTGGCACCAAAAACCATTTGGTTGCTTGATGAACCCTATACCAGCCTGGATGCCGACGGGTGCGCATGGGTTGATGGTTTGCTTGATCAACATCTGGCCCTGAACGGGAGCGTGGCCGTGGCAGCACATGTGTACCAGCCCAAGCTCAACGCTCCAACCGATGTCCTTGACGTCCAACCCGGCGCGCAGCACGCATGACCAAGCGCCATCCTCTCCGCGCACTGCTGCGCCAAGACTTACAACGCGCCTGGCAGCATGGCGGTCAATCTTTATTGCCTTTGATTTTTTTATTCGCCGTCATTGCGATGATTCCTCTGGGTTTGGGGCCTGGCCCGAATTTGTTGGCCATGATTGCACCCGGGATGATCTGGGTCGCTGCGCTGTTGGCCAGCCTACTGGCGTTGGAGGGTGTGTTTCGGCCAGACTTGGATGACGGCACCCTCGAGCAGTGGTGGGTGGATGACCAGCCTGTCCTCGCCTTGATTTGTATTCGCCTTGGCTCCCACTGGCTGATCAGCGCACTGCCGATCATTGTTGCGACCCCCATTGCCGGCGAGATGCTCTATCTCCCAGCAGAGGCGCTTGGGCTCTTGATGCTCACCTTGCTCATTGGGACACCCATTTTGTCTTTGATTGGTGCGCTGGCCGCCGCTTTGACCATTCAAGCCCGTCAAGGCAGTGCACTTTTAGGCCTTTTAATCTTTCCGCTGACAGTGCCCGTGCTAATCTTTGCCACGGGTGCGGTGTCCGCCCATCTGGATGGCTTAACAGCCCGCCCCTATGTGCTTTTGTTGATTTCGCTTTTTGTGCTGGCGGCCACCTTGGTGCCGCTGGCGATCAAAAAGGCGTTGCAATTGAATCTCGAATAGCGATGTGGAAACGACTGAAACTTGCATTTCATAAACTGGGGTCACCACCGATTTTTTATCGGTTCGCGCAAACCCTCATCCCTTGGCTGTGGTCACTCACAGGTGTGGGACTCGCGGTGGGTCTTTATCAGGCGTTGTATGTGGTCCCGCCTGACTATCAGCAAGGTGACAGTTATCGTATTTTGTATGTCCACGTCCCGGCTGCATGGCAAGCCATGGCAACGTATTTGATCATGGCCATCCTTGCGATCATTGCACTTGTGTGGCGCATCAGAACCGCTGAGATCATGGCGATGGTTGCGGCCCCGATTGGAGCCGGCTTCACTTTGATCTGCCTGGTGACCGGCGCCATTTGGGGTGAGCCCATGTGGGGCACTTGGTGGGCTTGGGACGCGCGCCTGACATCGATGCTGATTTTGCTGTTCATCTATCTTGGCATCATGGGGTTATATGCGGCATTTGACGACCACCGCCAGGGGGCCAAAATGGCCAGTGTTTTGGTGTTGGTTGGTGTGGTGAACATCCCGATCATTCACTTCTCAGTCGACTGGTGGACCACCCTACACCAGGGTTCGACCATCAATCTTTTTGGGCCCTCCAGCATGGATCCGACCATGCTCCCACCCCTCATTTGGATGACAGTTGCGGTAAAATTCATGTTCGCAGCCATGCTCCTTCAACGCGCCCGGAATGAGCTTTTGGCGCAAGACCAACGAAAACAGTGGACCAAACGCCTGATTGGAGACCTGATCGAGTGATTCCTGAATTCAGCTATGCCAACTACGTATGGTCAAGCTACGCCATTGCCATGGCGGTGGTCTTGTGGCAGGCACTCGGGCCCATGTTCAAACACCGTCGTCTGCTTTGGCAACTGCGCGAGGATCAGCTCTTGGAGGCTGATCAGGGCAACACCGCAAAGTCGAATCACACACGGGAGCACGCATGACGCCACGACGCCGCAAGCGTTTAACCATGATTGTGGTGCTGGTCGTTGGCATCGGCACGGCGGCTGCCATCGCCATCTCGGCGTTGCAGGAGAACATGCTTTACTTTATCGCCCCCAGCGATGTTCAAGCACAGCCGTTGCCCGCCGATCGAAACTTTCGCCTGGGTGGCTTGGTGGAAGCCGGCAGCATTGAGCGAGATGCTGATTCACTCCACGTTCAGTTTGTGGTGACCGATGGTGTTCACCAGGTGCCTGTGACCTACGCCGGGATTCTTCCTGACCTATTTCGCGAGGGTCAAGGCGTGATCGCGCAGGGCCGACTGGATGAATCCGGCGTGTTTCACGCACGAGAGGTGCTGGCGCGTCACGATGAGACCTACATGCCCCCCGAAGTCGCCGCCGCGCTCGAGCGCTCTGGTGCGCCTCACGGAGTGGTGGAATGATCGCTGAACTTGGCCAAGTGTTCCTGAGCCTGGCTTTGATCCTGTCGCTGGTTTTGGCGACGGTTCCCCTCTACGGCGCCCACCAGAACAAACCTGAACTGATGCGCATGGCGCACACTTTGGTCATCGGGCATTTTGTGTTCGCCCTTGCAGCCTACTTGGCCCTGACAGCGGCGTTCTTAAATCACGATTTCACCGTGGCCTATGTCGCCACCAACTCAAACCTGCTTTTGCCGTGGTTTTATCGAGTCTCTGCCGTTTGGGGTGGGCACGAGGGTTCACTGTTGCTGTGGATCTTGATGCTCGCTGGCTGGATGGTATTGGTCAGTGTCTTCTCAAAAAACCTGCCGCGCGCTTTTGTCGCTCGCGTCCTTTCGGTGATGGGCATGATCGCGGTGGGGTTTTTGTTGTTCACGCTGCTGACCTCCAATCCGTTTGATCGGCTGTTGCCCGGTCCACTCGATGGCCAAGATCTGAATCCCCTGCTCCAAGACCCCGGAATGATTTTCCACCCGCCCCTGCTCTACATGGGCTATGTGGGTTTCGCGGTGGCCTTTGGCTTTGCCATCGCCGGATTGTTGGGCGGGCGAGTTGAAAGCCAATGGGTGAAGTGGTCTCGGCCCTGGACACTCATGGCGTGGGCTTTTCTCACTGTCGGCATCGCCTTGGGCTCTTGGTGGGCCTATTACGAGCTCGGCTGGGGCGGCTGGTGGTTTTGGGACCCCGTTGAAAATGCCTCCTTCATTCCCTGGCTGATTGGCACCGCGTTAATTCATTCCCAAGCGGTGACTGAAAAGCGGGGGGCATTCCCCGCCTGGACTGTGTTGCTCGCCATCGCGGCTTTTTCAATGTCGCTGTTGGGCACGTTCTTGGTACGTTCAGGGGTGCTGACATCTGTCCATGCATTTGCCAATGATCCAGAAAGAGGCATGTTCATTCTGGGCTTTATGGTCGTGGTTACAGGGGGCGCCCTGTTGCTGTATGCCCTGCGAGCTCCTAGGATCATGACGGGCAAGGGCTTTGACTTCATGAGCAAAGAGACCATGTTGCTCCTCAACAATGTCTTTTTTGCGGTGTCGGCTGCGATGGTTTTATTGGGCACGCTCTACCCTCTGGTTATCGATCTGATGGGCTGGGGCCAAATCTCGGTGGGGCCTCCCTACTTTGGTGCCATGTTCATCTTGCTCATGACCCCAGTGGTGATGCTGATGCCATTGGGGCCATTCTCTCGATGGGGACAAGACAACCTCTGGCGCGTGATGTTTCCCATGCTTGCAACGCTCGCCGGCGCTTTGCTGGCGGCGCTCGTCATTGTGGCCTGGCTTGACGCGTGGAGTTGGCGCGCAGTCACCGGCTGGATGGGCGGTTTGTGGTTAATCGCAGGCTCAGCTCATTTCTTGTTTGATCGCCACAGATCGTCTCGATTCGGTGTGCCAAGGCACCAGTTGGGCATGGCACTGGCGCATGCAGGCGTGGGTGTGTTTGTCATTGGGGTGGCCATGGTGGAATCGGCAACCTATGAACGAGATGTCCGCCTCGAGCCCGGGCAGACTGTGGAGGTGGCGGGTTTGGCCTTCACACTGGATGAGGTGGTGTCAGTCAAAGGCCCCAACTGGATCGCCGAAGAGGCGCGCTTTTCTGTTAGGCGAGATGGTGCGCTGATCGAGAAGATGACACCGCAAAAACGCCGCTACCATCAAAGTGGCCAGACCATGACACAGGTGGCGCTGCGCCCCGGCTTGTTCCAAGACCTCTATGTTGCCATGGGTGAACAGATGGATGAGCAAACCAATGCCTGGAGCATGCGAATCCACATCAAACCTTTCATCCGCTGGATCTGGGGGGGCGCCCTGATGCTGGCAATCGGTGCAACACTGGCCGCCTCCGATAAACGGTATCGGTTGGCCCGCAAACAGCAAGCTGCGGCCGTTGATGTGAACGCCGCCCCCTCTCGCCCATGATTCGATTGTTGACGCCGTTGGTCGTTTTTATCGGCCTGATCGCGCTATTGATTGTCGGAATGCAAAGTGCCGAAGAGCGCAAGCGCGTTGACTCGCCTCTGCTCGGACGCCCAATCCCGAACCTCGAACTGCCCCGACTGCATGAGCCCGACAACAAAGCCCGCACCGATGAGCGACTGGGTGAACCATGGGTGCTCAATGTTTGGGGGAGCTGGTGTCAGTCTTGTCGGGTTGAGCATCCCTATATCCTCAAACTCAGTGAAAATGCCGGCGTGCCTGTGGTCGGGTTCAATTGGAAAGATGAGCGTGCCGATGCCCTTCGGTGGCTTCGGCAATTCGGTGACGCTTGGGCCTATCACATGGTCGACTTTGAAGGCCGTGCTGCGATTGATCTGGGTGTGTATGGCGCGCCAGAGACTTTTTTAATTGACCATCGCGGCATTATTCGTCACAAGCACATTGGGCCCATCGATGAGCAAAGCTATGCCGACTTGATGGTGCGCATTGGCACTTTACGAGACGAGGCCAGCCAATGAAGCTGCGTTTTTTGTGCTGGGCATGGTGTGTCTGGATTCTGTCTGGCCATGTTTTGGCGTCCGCCATTGAGCCTTTGCCCTTTCGGTCTGAACTTGAAGAAATCCGTTTTAAATCGCTGGCGGAAGAGATTCGGTGCACGGTCTGTCAGAACCAGTCGCTGGCGGACTCCGACGCACCNTTGGCCCANGATCTTCGCCAAGAGCTGTTTGCGATGATCCAAGACGGTCGGTCCGATCAAGAAATTCGCAACTTTATGGTTGAGCGCTACGGTGATTTTGTCTTATACAAGCCACCGCTGGCCTCTCACACACTCCTGCTTTGGGGCGGGCCCGGCGTGTTGCTGCTGATTGGCTTGGTCGCATCGTGGCGAGTGGTTCGCCAACGGCGCCGGCTGCTGCAATCGTGACCGCCTTTTTGATCATTGCCCTCGTGGCCACACTGCTGGCCGTGGCCACGCTGGTCACGCCACTGTGGAGCAGGGAAACACGCAATGGTCATCTTATATCGGGCATCGTCGCTCTGTTCGGGCTTCCCAGCGCTTTGGTTGCGCTGTACATGCTCGTTGGCGAGCCCAGCGCGATTGATCGGCCAGCAACGGCCACGGATGATCTTCGGGCGCAGCTGATTGACATTGCTGATGATCTGGAAGACAACCCCGACAACGCCACCGGCTGGCTTGCCTTGGGGATGGCCTACAAGAACATTGAAGCCTTCTCATCAGCTGAGCACGCGCTGCGCCGAGCGCTGTATGTCGATGAGAATAACGCCACTGTCCAAGTCGAGCTGGCCGAGACTTTGATTTTGGGTGCTGCCGAGCCCGCACCAGCTGAGGCTGACGCGCTTTTAGATCGCGCCTTGGAACTGAACCCAGCCAGCCAAAAAGCCATTTGGCTCAAAGGCGTAAGTGCCTTCAGCCAAAATCGATTCCAAGAGGCGATCGCAGCCTGGGAAGGGCTGCTCGCCTCGTTGCCAGAAGACGCCTCCATCCGAGGGGCGGTCCAACGCCAGGTTGATCTGGCCCGGCAGCAAGTCAATCCCCGCACCCGCAATCGGGTCATCGAACTGACCGTGCGCTTAGACCCCAAGTTCGCTGACCTGACCACGGGCAGCGAAACCATTTTTGTCATTGCTCAAGCGGTCAATGGACCCAACACGCCTCTGGCGGCACGAAAACTGTCCGTCGACGCACTGCCGACCACCGTCACGCTCTCAGATCAAGATGCCATGGTCGATGGATTGACGGTCTCGCAGTTTGGGGAATTGGCACTGACCGCCAGAGTGTCATTCAGTGGAGACGTTGCACCTCAGGCCGGTGATCTCGAAGGCCGGACTCGAGTGGGCCCAAGGACCCAGGCGACGCTTGTCATTGACACGCGGCTGACTGAATGACCATCAACGATTGGGGAAGATCTGAACCAACGCCGATTCGAGATCCGGGTATTCAAATTCAAATCCCGCCTCCAAAAGCTTTTGGGGGACCATACGCGCCCCATAAACCAAAAGATCTGCCATTTCTCCAAACATCACACGCAAGACAGGCTCTGGCAATCGGAGCACCATGGGCCGATGGAAGTGCTGTGCAAGGGCCTTTGAAAATGTGCGATTATCAACAGGCGTCGGCGCCGAGAGATTGACAGCGCCATGAAGCGTCTCGTGACGAATTAAAAACTCAATGGCGCGCACCACATCAATGCGATGAATCCACGGCATAAACTGCTTGCCCGAGCCCATAGGCGCGCCCAGACCCAACTTAAACGGTGGGACGACTCGATCCAGCATGCCCCCGGGCTGGTCAAACACCAGTCCAATCCGAAGCCGAATCAATCGCTGAACGTGGGGCGCTCCTCGCTGTGCAGCACGCTCCCATTGAGCACACAGCTCATGCGAAAAATCATCACCTCCCGGGCTGTCCTCGGTCACCTTCTCAGCACCACAGCGGCCGTAGTAGCCCACCGCAGACGCTGAAACAAATGCCTTAGGCGGGGTCTGCTGGGACGCCATCAGGGCCACCAAAGCGTCGGTGGTCTCCGTTCGAGAAGCGATCAGCTGTTTTTTGCGCTGCGGCGTCCAACGCCGTGCCGCGATCGGCTCTCCGGCCAGATTGACCACGGCCTCAGGCTCAAAACCCTCGAACGCCGCCACCGACGCGCGTCGATCCACCGCCTCGGGCAGAACCCGCGCTGACCGATCGGGCGATCGAGTCACCACGCCCACGGTGTGGCCTTGTTCGACCAGCGATGGGCACAGCGCCTGCCCAATAAAACCGCTGCCGCCGGTAATTAAAATCCGCATAACGCTCCTCCACTCACACAGAGTGAGGGTACACCATGGTCATTCAGACCGCGTCAATGGCTCGGGGCGGCTTCAACAGGCCCTCGGCCGCCTCGCGGATATCGTCTTCAGTCACCATCACGACCTCGGCCGCCTTTCCCAGGGGGATATAACAGTCACCGCTGGTGACCGACGCCACTCGACACTGAGGCTGGGATTCACCCAGCGCAGCCACAATGGCTTCTCGCATTCCGCCATCAGGACGCCCTTCATCCACAACAAGCACAGTGCCAACCTCACCTGCCTGATCCAAGATTTGTTCGCGCGGCCAAGGCTTGAGCCAGCGAAGATCCAGCACCCGCAGACTTGTGTCCCTGCGTTTTTAGCGCGCGGGCGACCCGAAGGGCCATCGGCACACCGTTGCCATAGGTGATCACCAAAAGGTCATTGGCCTCGGGGTGATACACACGACCCTCAAAAACAGGCAGTGGCGCATCGATCGCGGGATAGTCAAAACACCAGCCTCGATCCTCAGGCTCATACAAATCTTTGGTCATGTATAGCGCAATCGGCTCAATCATCGCGCAAACGCGACCGTCGGTTTGAGCCAGTGCCATCAACGCGCGAAGCATCAACACCGCGTCATCGCCTCGGCTGGGACACCCCAGTACGAGGCCGGGGATATCTCGAAGCGCGGCGACGGAATTGTCGTTGTGGAAGTGCCCCCCGAAACCTTTTTGATAACCCAAGCCGGCAATTCGCATGACCATGGGGTTTTTAAAGCGGTTGTTTGAAAAAAACTGCAGCGAGGCGGCCTCCCCTCGAATTTGGTCACAGGCATTGTGAAAATACGCCAGGTACTGGATCTCTGGAATGGGCAAAAAGCCCATATTCGCGTATCCCTGTGCCAATCCCAAGATGGTCGTCTCATCCAAAAGGGTGTTGAATACCCGGCGGCCACCGAAGGCAGACCACAGCCCTTTGGTCACCGTATACACCCCACCTTTTTTCGCAACATCTTCACCAAATACAAGGGCTTGTGGATACTTTATGAGAAGGTCTCTCAAGGCATAATTGATCAACACTGCCATGTGCTTGGGCCCGCCGCTTTCCGGTAAGCGATCAGACCAGAGCGCTTGGCGATGCGCATGCTCGGCCTCACCCAAGGTCGATTCAACCGCCAGCGCCTGGCGCCCAGAAAAAGGCGCCAGTGGTGCTGTTATGGCCTCAAACGTGCGCAAACGCCCCTGGCTGTCTGCCCAATCGGCCTTGTCTAGACACATTTGGTGAAGGCCTCGGTAGCGCTCGAGCACCGCCTCAGAGGTCATCAGACCGCGCGTCATCACCGCTTTGGCGGTGACCAAGAGTGGATCCTGGGCTTCTGCTTGAGTCAATTCTGCTTCGTCCCGATACTCGATTTCAAAGTCAGTACCGGCATGCCCCATCAGGCGGATGGTCCGAAGATGCAAAAAGACAGGCGCTTGAGTGCGCCGAGCATGATCGACGGCCTGACCTACGATCTCGTAGGCGGTCTCGACGTCTCGGCCATCGGCATAAAAATACGCCAAACCGTGGCGAGCGCGCATGCTTTGGGCCACCCAATCTGTCGGCGTGGGCACCGATATCCCCCAACCATTGTCCTCACAGACCAAGACCAAAGGCACCCGCAGCTGCTGGTGCCGCGCCCAAGCAGCGGCATTGAAGGTGGCTTGAGCGGCCGCGTGATTGAGACTGGCGTCACCAAAACTGCAGATGACGAGAGAATCATCAGGCACCGGGAGGACATGTTGGCTGGCCGCTCCTGAGCCCACTGCCAACGCCGTGCCCAAGGCCTTGGGAAGATGAGACGCAATCGTTGAAGTTTGCGGCAAAACCCACAGGTCAGGGTGCCCCCACACCTTATGGCGACCGCCCGAGGCCGGATCGTCAGAAGACGCAGCCAGTGACAGGCAAGTGTCTCTTATAAAGTCAAGATTCGGCCGCTGTCGGTAGCGCTCAGCCATAAACGGTCCCGATCGATAGTGCAAAAACGCAGGATCGGTTGGTCGCGTCCAGTGGGCGACCAAGGCATTGCCCTCGTGGCCGGATGAGCCAATGGTGTAGAAGACTTTGTTTTCTTGACGTTTGATCCGGGCCACAAGGTCCAGCTGTCGAGACTGAAGCTGGCTTTCAAACAGGCCCAGCAAGGCCGGATCGCTCAATTGGGTTGCCGGCCCCGACGCTGCCTGATCAGGTTTGAAGCGTTGGACCTCGTCGATGAACTGCTGATCGATTCGGGCCGCGCGATCGATGCGACTCATGGCCTTTCAGACCCCAGCGCCCGTTAAAAAGCGTTGTGGCCCGTCAACTCCCGGCCCACCACCAATTGGTGGACTGTCTCCGTGCCCTCATAGGTGATGACTGACTCCAGGTTCAGCAGGTGTCGGATCGCGGCGTATTCCAGCGTGATGCCTGAACCACCCAGCACGTCCCGGCACTCTCTGGCGACATCCAAAGCCATGCGCACATTGTTCCATTTCGCCAAGGAAATCTGCGTAGGATGTGCCTCACCCGCATCCTTCAGACGGCCCAGTCGCAGAGACAGCAGCTGCGCGGTTGTGATGCGTCGGGACATGTCCGCCAACCGAATTTGAATGGCTTGATTGGCCGACAGCGCTCGCTCAAACAGCTCGCGGTCGCCGGCATAGTCCAACGCCTCCTTCAAGCAGGCCTGAGCTGAGCCGATCGGGCCCCAAGTGATGCCAAAGCGCGCCTGCGATAGACAAGACAGCGGGCCCTTGAGGCCTTTGACATTGGGCAGGCGGTTTTCATCAGGGACGCGAACGTTGTCAAAGTACAGCTCAGAGGTGACAGAGGCCCGCAACGACATCTTGGCATGAATGTCCCTGGCTTCGAACCCTGGGCTGTCGGTTTCCACGATAAACCCTTGAATTCCCTCGTCTGTCATTGCCCAGACGATGGCCACGTGGGCCAATCCGCCATTGGTGATCCACATCTTCGCACCATTGAGCACCCAGTCGTCCCCGTCGCGCTTGGCGTGGGTCTTCATGTTGCTCGGATCTGAGCCACCGTGTGGCTCGGTCAGCCCGAAACAGCCAATCACCTCGCCGCGCGCCATGGGCGGCAGCCAGCGCTGTTTTTGCTCATCCGATCCAAAGGCGTGGATGGGATACATACAAAGCGATGACTGAACGGACACAAAGCTTCTTAAGCCTGAATCGCCGCGCTCAAGTTCTTGGCAGATCAGCCCATAACTGACTGCATTGAGACCCGCGCAACCATAGCCTTCCAGGCTGGAGCCCAACAGCCCCATCTCAGCGATTTCCGGAATCAGCTCGGTGGGGAAACGCCCCTGATCAAAACACGCCGGCATGAGCGGCAGCGCTTTTTCATCAACAAAGCGGCCCACGGCCTCTTTGATCATCCGCTCTGACTCATCGAGCTCAGCATTAATGTCAAATAAATCAAGTGGATTGAGAGAACGCATGGGCAACACCAGAAGCAACCAAACTGTATTTTAAAGCATTTTTTCCCAGGATACGGCACCCCATCCCCTGGCCCAACGCCGTTATAATAAGGCCTTGGATGATTTGGAGCGATCAGTGTTCACCTCGACCATGCGATCTTTATTTTCGGCGTTGTGTTTTCTGGCGGCGGCCTGGCTGGCCTCAGCTGCCGCAGCTCAGCAAGGCGACCCAGACAAAGGCAAAGTCATTGCGTATACCTGTAACGGCTGTCACGGGATTCCCTTTCAACAAAATGTGTATCCCACGTATTCCGTGCCCAGGATTGGTGGCCAAAACTATGGCTATATCGTATCTTCACTCCAGGCCTATCGCGAGGGCACTCGCAAGCACGCCACAATGAATGCTCAAGCGCACACGCTGAGTGATGAGGACATCCATGATGTGGCCGCCTACTTTGTCAGCCTCGCGCCCGAGGATGCTCCGTCAGAGGGCGCCGAAAACGCCGCCGAGGGGAGCGCCCCATGATCAGTACCCATCACCCTCGGACCATGCTCACAACGCTGGCCTTCCTGTTGGCGCTGCTCGGCGCCCACAGCGCAGCCGCGGCAGGCAATCCACAGCGCGGGTTGGAAAAGTCCACCGTATGCCAAAGCTGTCACGGCGTTGATGGCAACCTGTCGCTCCAGGATGATTACCCCAAGTTGGGCGGTCAGCACTATGATTACTTGGTGCATGCCTTGAAAGCCTACCGCTCAGGTGACCGTGAGAATGCGATTATGGCGGGGTTTGCTTCAGGACTGTCTGATCAAGACATTGAAGATTTGGCTGCCTGGTATGCCAGTCAAGATGGCTTGGTTGATCTGAGTGTCGACTAGTTTGAAGTGACGGGGAAATTTGACCCGCCCACTCAGCGTTCAGCGTCAAACGCTGTCTCTCGAGCTTGGCTAAGCGTCAGTAATACGGGTTTTCGCCGCTGGCGTGGTCGGTGGCGTCAATGACGCCTCTGACTTCTGGCACTTCCTGTTTGAGGGTGGTCTCAACCCCTTGCTTGAGAGTGACATCAATCATTCCGCAGCCTTGACACCCCCCACCAAACTGCAAAACCACGTCATTGTCTGCCGTGACCTCCACCAAACCGACCACCCCACCGTGTGAGGCCACCATGGGATTGATGCGAGCCTCCAGCACCCAGCCCACGCGCTCTTCGATGGGCGCAGACGGATCAGGCCGCTGACCTTTCAGCCCGGGCGCTCGAATTGACAGATCGCCGCCGGTGGCGTGGCGCTCAAAGTCAATCATCGCGCCATCAAGCACATCCAGACTGCTCTGAGCCACATACAAATAAAACGCCCCGCAGTCGATTTCATGATCGCTGGAGGCATGCTCATCTTTAGGGCAAAACGTCAAGTCCACCTCAGCACGGGGGGTGCCAGGATGCAAGACTTGAATACGCAAGTTTGTGCCGTCGGGCTGCTGTTCCACCAGGCCCTGAAAATAGTCTCTCGCACTGGGTGTCACTGTCAGCATGGCGTCCATTCTAACGTCATTCGTGACTGAGTCGCTCGGCCAAGTATGTCATCGACAGATCCAAACGCCAATCAATGCCCGAGTGGGTGCCATCAAACTCCTCATAGGCATGCTCAATGCCTGAGTCTTGCAATGCCTGATGTAATGAGCGCGCCCCGTAGTGCATAAAATACTGATCTCGAAAGCCCACGTCGATCCACAGACCCGCCAGAGCCTTAAGCACTGGCGCGGCGTCTTGAATGCGGTTGACGGGGTCAAACCGCATCCAGCGCGCCCAAACGTCATCCACGCGCTCACAGGTGCGCCAATCAAATGGCAGCGCCAGCCCCAAGGGCTTGTCTGCCTCTGGCGAATAGCTCGCCGCCAAACAAAGCACCATCATGGCGTGAAACTCTGCATGCCCTGGCCGCTTAGACCGCCAGAATTTCCGAACCAACTGAGCCAGGTCACCTTGGTGTCGACCAATCACATCACACGCCACGGGGAAATCCCGTGGGTAGATCCGATCAAAACCACAATCACCTGCATGAGAGGCCACACCGGAAAACACCCCTGGATGACTCATCGCCAAATGCAGGGCGCCAAAACCCCCGGAAGACTTGCCCAACACTGCCCTTGCTGAGGGAGATGCCAATGTTTGAAACTCGGCATCAACGGCTGGAATCAGCTCGTCAACGATGTGTTTGGCATAGGGACCCAGAGCCGGTGAATCCACGTACTGATTGCCCCCAAGGCTGGTGTAGCAGTCGGGGAAAACCGCCATCATGGGTGGAATCGCCCCATCAGCGATCAACCGATCCAAGCGCTGAGGCACCGTCTCACCGTGATTACGCCAGGCCACTTGTCCAGGCCCCGCATTGGTATAGGCGGCCAATACCCACAAAACGGGATAGCGCTTAGAGGGATCTGTGCCATAGCCAGGCGGCAGATAGATGGGGTGCGCCCGGATCGCGGGATCGCCAAGCGGATTGTCAGCCAGCAGCGCCGACTCGAAGGTCCAATTCACCACCTGGCCGGTGGGATAATCAACAGCGGGGCGAAGCGAGTCCATGCCGATCAGCCCACCAGACGAACCACCTTGTCTTGAGCATCATCATGACGCTTCGCCAGCTGCGGCACCATGGTCAACAGCAAGCCTGACAACGCTTCGGTGTCATAACTCTGACATGCCCGCTCGGCAGCCCCCATGTGCTCCACAATGGTGGCCAAGCGCTGTGGCTTGAGGTTCGCGCGCGATAAAAAGATTTTTTCGTGCTGCGTTTTAGCGTGTGGCTCGTGCGCATGGAACAACTCTTCAAACAGCTTCTCACCCGGTCGCAGGCCGGTATAGACAATCTCGATGTCTTGCCCGGGCTCTTTGCCGGCCAGGCGAATCAACTGCTCCGCGAGATAACTGATGCGCACAGGTTCCCCCATATCCAGCACAAAGACCTCACCGCCCTCGCCCAAAACACCCGCCTGTAGAATCAATTGCCCGGCTTCGGCAATGGTCATGAAATATCGCGTGATATCGGGGTGTGTGACTGTCACTGGCCCGCCTTGACGAATTTGTTCATTGAATAGGGGGACAACTGAGCCAGTCGAATTCAGCACATTGCCAAATCTGACCGTGATGAAACGCGTCGCCGAGGCTTGATTGACATGCTGGCAATACAGCTCAGCGATACGCTTGGTGGCGCCCATCACATTCGACGGATTGACCGCTTTATCGGTGGATATCAGAACAAAGGTATCCACCCCATGAGCAATGGCCGCATCTGCAAGGCGTTTGGTGCCCAATACGTTATTTCTAAACGCCTCTCGCGCTTGATTTTGAAGCATGGGCAGATGTTTATACGCCGCCGCGTGAAACACCACATCGGGCTGCCCCTTTTGCATCACCCGGTTTAGGGTGGCTGAATCACAGACATCACCGAGGACCGTCTCAACAATCAAATCTTGAAATTCACTCTGCAATCGGTAATCCACCCGATAGAGGTTGTACTCGCAACTGTCCAGGATCACGAGCGCCGCGGGATCCAGTCGGGCAATCTGCCGACACAGCTCCGCGCCGATGGATCCGCCACCTCCGGTGACCAAAACACGCCGACCGGCCAGCCCCGCACGCAGCCCATCCCAGTCCAGAGAAATAGGATCTCGACCCAATAAGTCTTCAATGGCCACTGGCTTGAGGTCATCAAAACGAGTGAGGGTGGCACCCAGTTGCTTCAACGTTGGCAGTGTCTTGAAGTCAACACCTGCCGCCTCGCAGTGAGAGACGATGCGTTGCATTTGCACATTGGTGGCCGATGGAATCGCAATGACCACCAGATCAATGGCAGCCTCACGGCAGACTCTCGGGAGGCGAGTGATTCGACCGAGCACGGGCAAGTCCGACACAAGCTTGCCTTGGAGCGCCTCGTCATCATCCAAATAGCCCACGACATCGTATTCCCCCCGGCGCCGCAGCTCAGGAAGGAGCCGCTGGCCCGATCGACCTGCACCCAGAATCAGGGTGCGCTGCGTGACCCGGCGCTGATGAACTTCCGAGCGCATGTCCTTGAGCATTCGGTAAGTCAGCCGCGGCAAGCTCAGCAACAGCAGCAGTAAGGCTGGGAAGGCCCAAACCACCAGCAGCATGGTCTCGAGCGACACGTCTAAGAGCAACATTACGCTGATGCCTGCCACCGCACCCAGAATCGACGCTCTGAGTAGATTCCCCAAATCAGGAAGCGACGCGAAGCGCCACACACCCCGGTATAGGCCTGCGCGCCACTGCAAAAACCCCTGAATAATCAAAATCAGATTCACTTCAACGGCAAGCTGCTGCCAACTGAAGTCGGCCCCACCAATCAAAGACGCAGACAAATAGCGGGCGGTCACCCAAGCCGCCACGAGCACTAGGAAATCGTGAGCGATCACCCAGACCCGTCTATTCAGTCCCATTCCAGAATTTCCCATTGCTGCCCTAGCCTTTCTGTTTTGGCATGCCTGCCTGTTGTTGTGTTTGCCACCACCCAAATGAAATCGTGGCGTACACCATTGCCCCAAACCAAGCCTCCAGGTGCGGCCACCTTATTGCGGCAGCGACCATCGGCAACACCCAAATCACGTTGATGCCGATGAACACCATCAACAGTTGAGCATGGCTCAAGCCCCCTGCAATCAAGCGTTGAAAAGCATGAGATGCATGCGGAGTATACCATCTGTGCCCCAATATCACCCGGCGGAGAAGCGTTGCCGTCGCATCCACCACAAACAAAGCGGTCAACATCATGCAAATCACAATGGAGATTTGGCCACTGGCCACGGCCTGATAAGCCAAAAGCGCCACGGCGCCACCAACCACATACGATCCAGTATCGCCCATGAATACGGATGCGATGGGCCGGTTCCAAACCAAGAAGCCCCCGCAAGCCCCCGCCAGTCCAGCCGCCCACCATGCCCAAATCAACTCACCCTGGAGGGCAAACAGCACCGAAAATCCGAGACCCATCCAGATCCCCTGGCACGCCGCCAGGCCATCTGAACCGTCCATGAAATTGTGCAGATTCATCAACCACACCACCGCAATGCAACCCAGGGTGGTCCAAACCCACTGACCCGGGACTACCACTGACCCCACCGAAACCCCATCGATGGGCCCAAGAGCCAACACCAGCAATAAGCCTGCAGCGAATTGGCCCGCCAAGCGCCACCGAATCGGGCGCGGCTGACGGTCCTCTAACCAACCCAAACCGGCCGCCATGGCCAAAAACGCCAGCAGCATCACCCCTTGGATTTCAGACTCGAAGGCCGGCAACTGAGAGGCCCCTAAGCCCAGTAGCGCCAGGGCAATAAGCGCCCCGCCGCCTCGGGGTGTCGGTTGGCTGTGCAAGCGTCGGCTCGGGCCGGGCTGGTCAACCATGCCCTGGCGCTCAAGCCAACCCATCCATGGGCGCATCCCGAGGGCGACCGCAGCCGCACCGATGACGCCCGCCCACCACCACGGCATCATCTCAATCGCCCCAAGGTCCAGCCACCAGGCGCGTGCTGCCCCACTGCCGACAGCTTGGGCAGCACCAATGATGCTGACTGCTGCTGTAGCCACATTCTTTACACCGATATCGAGGCTGCGCCTCGCGCAATCGGGCCATCAGTTGACCAATCATTCCCGGATCCACCGAAGCCAGGGTGCGTCCGTGTTGCGCCAAAAGGTCCACAAGCGCCTCCAAGCCACGGATGGTGGGATGATTCTCCAGGCCCTTGACCAAAACCGACACGCCCTCATCCACGTCGGATCGGGCCCGTAGGTTGGCCAGCATGATGGTGGCACTGGACAAGCCGTTTAGATCAACAAACTGCTCAAGCCAAGCTTGCAGCGCTTGTAAGGTGCCTTGGTTTTGGTGACAGGCCATGAGGTGCTCTGAGATCAACACAAAGCTTTGCGGGTCTTTTCGCAGGCCTGCTGGAAATGCGCGATGGCCTTATCCGGGCTCATCATTGGATTGAGCCATGTGGCCAGCCACAATGTGGGCTCTGGGATGATCAGACTGATACCGCCTGGCCTGCCGCAATGCCTTCTGTGCCTGTGCGGCATCGTTCTGGCGCAGTGCTTGCTCGGCCAGTTCACAATAGAACTGAGCCAGCAAGGCACCGGTCTGGTCGGGTGCCTCGGCGTGAAGATGCTGGGCTTGCTCTATGGCCTGTGGCCAGTCTTTTTCTTGCTGGTAGATGTCCAGAAGCTGTTGAGCGGGCTGATTGTCCCCCGGCTGTCGCTCAACCAGCTGGCTGAACAAACGCTCGGCTCGATCAAGCAGGCCCGCTTTAAGATAATCTCGGCCCAATGCTTTGAGCGCCTGCGTCCTTTGTTCTTCGGTCAAATTGGGCTGGGCAATGATGTGTTTGTGAAAGCGGATGGCCTTGTCCATCTCACCGCGTCGACGAAACAGACTGCCCAACGCCAAGTGGGTATCAATCACTTCATGATTAATGTGCCTGCGACGCGAGGGCCCCCCGTTCGACTTTCGTTCAGCCAACTCCAAAAAAATATCGATGGCTTTGTCAGGCTCCTCATTGAGCAGGTAGTTAAGCCCCCGAAAGTAATGATTGGAGACCCGTTCCTCGCGCCGCCGCTCGCGACGAAACTGCCACCGCGCCAACGCCCAGCCCAAGCCCAAGGCAAAAAACAGCAGCAAGAATAAGGCAATCCCCTCAGCCATCGGCATGCCCCACGATTACCGACGCTTTTTGAGACGCATCCAGCGAGTGAGCACGCTCAACACCCACATCACCGTCCCACCGGCAGCAAATGCAGCCACCAACAAAGCGCCAAGCGGGCCTTGACCCTGCACCCAATAAAGATCGAAACTGACCTCGTCAGGATTGAGAACGCCCACCAACAGGCCAAACGCCAGCGCCACAAACACCAGCACAAGCAACAGCCACCGAAACACGACTCACCGCCCCCAGTTGGGTGACTCAAACCGCCCGTGCTTCGATACTGTCGGGCGGTCAGCCATCATTGCATGATGGGTCGCTGCTGGCCTGACTGGGCTGGTCGACGCGGATTCTCAATGCCTTGCCGGGCTTAAAATGCGGCACATACTTCGCCGGCAAGGCCACGGCCTCACCGGTTTTGGGGTTGCGTCCAACGCGCGGCGGGCGGTGATGGAGCGCAAAACTGCCAAAGCCACGGATCTCAATGCGATGTCCACCTGACAACGCGCCGCTGAGCTCATCAATGATCGCTCTGACAGCAAGCTCAACGTCGGCATGGCTCAAATGCGTTTGATTTGAAGCCAGTTTTTCGATGAGCTCAGATCGGGTCATTCAAGACACCTCAGTCTTTATCGAGCTGCTCTTTGAGCAGGTCACCCAAAGACGTGCCCGAGTTCGTGGATCGACTTTGATATTGATCAATGACCCCCGCCAACTCATCATCATCTTTGGCTCGGACAGACAACGTCAGCTGCCGGGTCTTGCGGTCGATGGAGACAAACTTGGCCTCGATCTCGTCGCCCACAGACACCACTTTCGACGCGTCGTCAACCCGATCAATGGATAAGTCATTGGCCTTGATATAACCTTGAACGCCCTCAGCGATATCAATCACTGCACCCTTAGCATCCACCTCACTGACTTTGCCTTTGATCACGGAGCCTTTCGGGTGATCAGCCATGAAACTGGCGAAGGGGTCTTGGTCCATCTGTTTGATGCCGAGCGAAATGCGCTCGCGCTCGGGATCCACCGCCAACACCACCGCTTCAATCTCATCGCCTTTTTTGTAATCGCGAGCGGCCTCTTCGCCACTGTCCATCCAAGACACATCAGATAAATGAATCAACCCATCAATCCCCCCTTCGAGACCAATAAAGATCCCAAAGTCGGTGATTGACTTAATCGCGCCAGTGACTTTGTCGCCTTTGTTGTACTGTGCCGCGAAAGCCTCCCACGGATTGGGCTGGCATTGCTTCATGCCCAGCGAAATCCGGCGACGTTCTTCGTCTACATCCAGCACCATGACTTCAACTTCCTGGCCGACGTGGACCACTTTGGCCGGATTGACGTTTTTGTTGGTCCAATCCATTTCAGAAACGTGCACCAGCCCTTCTACGCCGTCTTCAATCTCGACAAAACACCCATAGTCAGTGATGTTGGTGACTTTGCCAAACAGCCGCGCGGTGGGCGGATAGCGCCGATCGATATCGCTCCAGGGATCTTCGCCCAGCTGTTTTAAGCCAAGCGATACGCGCATCCGCTCACGATCAAACCGCAAGACACGCACTTCCAGCTCATCGCCAACATCAACAATTTCCGATGGATGCCGCACGCGCTTCCAGGCCATATCGGTAATGTGAAGCAGGCCATCAACACCACCCAGATCCAAAAACGCGCCGTAGTCGGTGAGGTTTTTGACAACGCCTTTGACCACAGCCCCTTCAGCCAGGCGATCCAGCAAGTCATCTCGCTCTGCCGCGTACTCATGCTCAACCACAGCGCGGCGACTGACCACCAGATTGTTGCGACGGCGATCCAACTTTATGATCTTAAATTCCAGATCCTTGCCTTCCAAATAGCCAGGATCGCGGACCGGTCTCACATCCACCAACGACCCTGGCAAGAAGGCGCGGATCGAATCGATGTTGACCGTGAATCCGCCTTTGACCTTGCCCGAGATTTGTCCAACCACTGTCTCATCGGCCTCATGCGCCGCTTCCAAGGTTGTCCAGACGCGCGAACGTTTGGCTTTCTCCCGCGACAGCCGCGTCTCGCCGAACCCATCTTCGATGGCATCAAGGGCCACCTCAACCTCGTCGCCCACGCTCACTTCCAACTCGCCATCGCGCTGCTGGAACTGGGAGATTGGCACGATGCCTTCAGATTTCAGGCCCGCATTGATCACCACAACGTCGTCCCGGATATCAACCACCAGTCCATTGACGATGGTCCCAGGGCGAAGTTCACGCTCGGTTAGACTCTGTTCAAATAACTCAGCAAAAGATTCACTCATGTAACTGCATTTTTCCCGGTGGGCCGTCGCCTGCCTCACGCTCAAAGCGAATGGGCAGAAGCCGACTCTTTCATCCGCAAAGCCTGGCGGCTTCACTCGTTTAACATCCAAAACAACGCATTGGCCACAGGCCGCTCTACTGCTTTGGTCCTTGTATTCCCTGGCGGTAATTCCTCAGCTGCGACCCAGGCCTTTTGCCTCGACGTGCGCCATCGCCCGCTCAATCACAGCATCCAGTGACATCGACGTTGAATCAATCACGATGGCGTCGTCGGCGGGTACCGTCGGCGACACTGACCGCTCTCGGTCGCGCCGATCGCGTTCAGCGATATCACTGAATAAGCGCTCTAGAATAACATCTTCCCCCTTATCCTTCAACTGCTTGTAGCGTCTGTTCGCCCGCTCCTCAGGGCTGGCGGTGAGGAAAATTTTCAGCTGCGCATCGGGGAAAACCACCGTCCCCATGTCGCGACCATCGGCAATGAGACCCGGGGGTTGCCGGAAACTTCTCTGCAACGCCAACAGCGCGTGGCGAACCTGAGGAATGGCGGCGACTTTGGATGCCGTGCGACTCACCGCCTCAGACCGAAGTCGGTCGTCGACCACCGCATCATCAACCAACACAGATATGCCGCCGCTGTGCGCACGAAAATGCAGATCCAGATTGCCGCACAACGCCACCAGTGGCTCGGCATTCTCCGCACCGAGCCCTCGGTCTTCAGCGGCCAGCGCCACCGCTCGATAGACCGCTCCAGAATCCAACAGATGCCAGCCCAACGACCCGGCCAAAGCCGCCGACACCGCGCCTTTGCCAACGCCTGAGGGGCCATCGATCGCAATCACCGGCGCGCTTGAGGTGCACTCAGTCATGCCAGCCATTCCAAGCGCGCGCCCAAGGCATTCATATCCTCCACAAAGCCCGGGTAGCTGGTTTGCATCCAGTGGGCGTTGCGAATCACGATCGGCGCTTTGGCCACCAAACCCAAGACGGCAAACGTCATGGCAATGCGGTGGTCGCCCCCACAATCCACCTCCCCCCCGTCAATCTCACCACCCTGAATCACCGCGCCATCGGGTCGTTCGATGACATTGACGCCCAGCCGCTCAAGTTGGCTGCACATCTGCGCCAATCGGTCGGACTCCTTGACTCTGAGTTCCTCGGCTTGAGAGAGGGTGGTCGTCCCGGATGCGGCCGCGGCCAACCCCATGATGATGGGAAACTCATCGATCGCCAGCGGCACCCACTCAGGCGCAATGGTCGCGCCCACGAGCGAGCCGCCCTGAACATCAACCCGCCCCACCGGCTCGTCACCAACTCGGCGATCAATCGTCGCTTGATAAGTCGCACCCATGGCCCGACAAATGGTCAAAAAACCATCGCGGGTGGGATTGAGCCCCACCTGAGTGATCTCAAGCCGAGCACCCGGAACCAGCAGCCCGGCTGCCATGACAAAAGCCGCAGAGCTGATGTCTCCAGGGACCTCATGGTGCCCCGCACGCAACGCCTGCCCGCCCTCGACACTGACTTGGGTCGGACCATGACGGATCACTTCGACCCCGAATGCCGGCAACAATCGCTCGGTGTGGTCTCGGCTCGGTGCTGGCTCTTCAACGGTCGTGGTGCCCTCAGCCGACAAACCGGCCAGCAACAAGGCCGACTTGACTTGGGCGCTGGCCAGGTTCAACACGTGACGCTTCGCCCGCAGCCGCTGTGGCATCACCGTGACCGGGGCATGTCCATCCGAGGACTCAATCACCGCCCCTTGGGCTGAGAGCGGATCAATCACCCGAGCCATGGGCCGGCAAGACAACGACCGATCGCCGATCAGGCGAATGGACGCCCCAGCCCAGCCTGCCTCCCCTCCCAACGCCGACAACACCCCCATCATGAGTCGATAGCCCGTGCCAGAGTTTCCAAAATCAAGCGGACCCTCCGGCGGGTGCAAGTCTCCCCCGTGAACCTCGAGATCCCAGCCATGGTCTCCGCGTGTCCAGTCGATGGTCGCCCCCAGCGCCACCATTGCGCGAGCCGTATTGAGGGTGTCCTCACTGTCTAAAAAGCCCCGAATCGATGACTGCCCACGGGCCAAGCCCGTCAACATGGCCAGACGGTGTGAAACCGACTTATCGCCCGGCGGGCGGTAAGTGCCGGCCAAAGGTGTGTCAATGGGCGTGGATTTAAGATCCATGATCACGCCAGACACTGACCCAGGGCATCAAGACAACGGCTGTTTTGTTCTTGCGTGCCCACGCTGATCCGCAAGGCATTGGGCAAGCCATAGTTCGCCACCGGCCGGACAATGACACCGAAATGAGCGAGCCGATCAGCCAGCCCTTGGGCGGGCCGATCAAAATGAGTGAGGACAAAGTTGGCCTTTGAGGGGGTGTAGGCCAAGCCAAGCGCTTTGAGCCCTTCTTCAAGCTGGGCCAAGCCCGCCCGATTGATGTTTTTGCTTTGGATGAGAAAGTCATCATCGTCAAGCGCTGCGCGCGCCGCGACAAGCCCCAAGGCATTGACATTAAAAGTGGGTCGAACGCGATTGAGCATATCAGCCACCCCAGGGTTTGACAGCGCGTAACCAATGCGCAACCCCGCCAAGCCATAGGCTTTAGAAAAGGTGCGGGTGACCACCAAATTTGGAAAAGAAGGCACCCATGAGGCGGCATCACCCACCTCTTCAGGCTCACAATACTCAGTGTATGCCTCATCCACCACGCAGATCACCTGCGGTGGCAACGACGCAATAAAATCATGCAGCCGATCGCGTTGCAACCATGTGCCTGTGGGATTGTTGGGATTGGCCACAAACACCACGCGAGTGGTCGGCTCGATCGCGGCATACATTGCACGCAGGTCATGACCCAAAGCCATGGGATGATCAAGATTGTGGGCAGGCACCACCAGCGCATTGGCGCCCATCATTTGCGTCACAATGGGATAGACGGCAAACCCATACTGTGAAAACACCGCGCTGGTCTGCTCACTGAGAAAGACCTGTGCCAATAAGATCAACAGCTCATTCGAGCCATTCCCTAAGGTGATGCACTCAGGAGGCAAACCATGTCGCTGTGCCAAGCGTTGTTTAAGCTCGAACCCATCGGCATCGGGGTAGACATTGAGCGTGTCTAGGTGATGCTCCATGGCGGCACGCGCTTTGGGGCTGGGGCCCAACGGGTTTTCATTGGAGGCCAGTTTAATCGCATCACTGATCCCCAAAGTTCGCTCAAGCTGCTCGATCGGCTGACCCGGCGTGTAGGGGACCAAACCAGCCACCCCGGGTCTGATCAAATCACTGTAGTCATGATGCTTCACGCGCCCACCTGCGGCTCGATCGCGCGGGGATAGCAACCCAAGACTTTGACCAGGCGAGCCTCACCTTCCAACGCTTCAATTGCAGCTGCCAGGGGCTTTTCGCTCACGTGCCCATCGACATCAATGAAAAAGACATAGTCCCAGCGGCCTTGCCGAGAAGGACGAGACTCGATGCGACTCATGTTAATGCCGTGCTTTGACAGCGGCTCAATCATTTTAAACAGCGCCCCCGGGCCATCGCTGCCGGCAACCAACAAAGTGGTCTTATCATCGCCAGAAGCCGGCAGTAAAGCACGCCCTAAAACCAAAAAGCGCGTGGTGTTATCAACGTGATCTTCAATATTGCCAAAAAGAATCGCCAGCCCATAAACCTCAGAGGCATGCTGGCCTGCAATGGCAGCGGCATCGTCCATCACCCGAACGCGACGTGCGGCCTCGGCATTGCTTGAAACACTGATCAGCTCAGCGTTGGGTAGATGGGCTTGCAACCAATGCTTACACTGCGCCAAAGATTGCTGATGTGCATAAACACGCTCAACCTGAGCCAGCGACTTGGCTTGAGTCAATAAGTGCTGATGAATTCGAAGCTCCACCTCAGCGGCAATTTTGATGTCCGAGTTTAGAAACATGTCCAAGGTATGAGAAACGATGCCTTGGGTCGAGTTTTCCACGGGCACCACGCCAAAGTCTGCTTCTCCGGCCTGGACCTGCAAGAACACATCTTCAATGGACGGCTGTGCGATGGCGCTGACCGAGTGTCCAAACTGCTTGTACACAGCTTGCTGAGTGAATGTGCCCTCAGGACCCAAAAAAGCAATGCGCATTGGTTCTTGTTGGGCCAGACAGGCCGACATGATTTCCCGAAACACCCGAAGCATCACCGAATCGGTGAGCGCCGAGGTCTGATTGGCGTTGCGTTCGATGACTTTCCGCAACACCTGCGCCTCGCGATCGGGACGATAATACGCCCCCGGGCCCTCCAGCTGACCTTTCACCTCGCGCACCTGCCCTGCCAGGGCCGCACGCCGATTCAGCAACGCCTGAATTTGCTCGTCGACCTCATCAATTTGCTGGCGAATGTGATCCAGAGAATCTTTATCCATGACGGCGCTCAAACTCTTGCATAAAAGCAATCAAGGCCTCAACCGCCTCAATCTCAATGGCATTATAGAGGCTGGCACGCAGGCCGCCCACCGCTCGATGACCTTTCAGGCCCAACAACCCGGCATCCTCAGCCTGCGCCAAGAACCCATCATGCAAGTGCGGATCGGCTAAAGCAAACACGACATTCATTTGTGAACGGGCGACGGGGTCAACAGGGTTATAAAAGAGGTCGCTATCATCAATGCAGGCATACAGACGTTGTGCTTTCTGGCGATTGCGAAGTTCGAGCGCCGCCAGCCCACCTTGAGCCTCAATCCAGCGCAGCATCAGCAAAGCCGCATACCAAGCAACCGTCGAGGGCGTGTTGAACATCGAGCCGGCCTCAATCCAGGCTTGATAGTCCAAATACTTCGCAAGCCGGTGCCCACGCCCCCTGGCCACCCTCGCCCACCAGTCTTTATCAAGACCGACCACCGTCAACCCTGCCACCCCTAAATTCTTTTGCGTGCCCGCGTAAAAACCGGCCAACGACGCGTAGGGGTAAGGCCGAGATAAAAATTCTGATGACAAATCAGCCACCACGGGCACGGCTTGACCCGAGGCATCATTGAGCGTAGGGGGGTGATCGAACTGAACGCCATGAACGGTCTCATTGCCGGTGACGTGTGCATAAGCCACAGGGGCATGGCACTTCAACTCGCCAGGGAGCGTTGTGAACCCAGAGGCTTCGGTAGAAGCGATCACATGCGTCTGGGCAACGCGCTCGGCCTCGGCCAGCGCCTTAACGCCCCAGTGACCGGTCACAATGAACCCCGCTGGCGCGGCTTGGGCCAGGTTAAGCGGCAGCTGCGCAAACTGAAGGTTCGCCCCGCCTTGCAACAACAGCACATGATGCGAATCGGCCACGCCCATCGTGTTGGCCAAACGGTCGGCAAGCTCCTCGGCGACGCGGGCAAACATTGGCCCTCGATGAGAGACCTCCACAATGCTCGGGCTTGCATCTGCTTGCGGAAGCAGTTCTTCAGCCATGGCTTGTCGAACCGATCGCGGCAGTGCCGAGGGTCCGGCACTGAAATTGGCGATCACTTCAGCCATCGACCGAGATCAAAACTTGACCGCCCATATATGGTCTCAAAGGGTCTGGAATGGTCACTGAGCCATCTGAATTTTGATGGTTTTCGAGCACCGCCGCCAGCGCGCGGCCAACCGCCAAGCCGGACCCATTGATGGTGTGCACCCATTGCGGCTTGTTGGTTTCGGGGTTTCGCCAGCGGGCTTTCATGCGCCGCGCCTGAAAATCGGAAAAATGCGAGCAGCTTGAGATTTCCCGATACGCCTGCTGCCCGGGGAACCAAACCTCCAGGTCATAAGTTCGGTGGGCTGAAAACCCGAGATCACCCGCACACAATGCGCTGACCTGATAGGGCAAATCCAGCGCTTTCAAGACCGCTTCGGCATGTGTTGTCAGTGACTCAAAGGCCTGATCGGCCTGATCGGGTCGAACAATCTGAACCAATTCAACTTTGTCAAACTGATGCTGTCGAATCATGCCGCGTGTGTCTTTGCCATACGCCCCCGCCTCAGATCGAAAGCACGGCGTGTGCGCCACAAATTTCAAAGGCAACTCGCCGGCATCCAAGATGTCACCGGCCACAAGATTGGTCACGGGAACTTCAGCGGTGGGAATCAAAAACCGCTGGTGGTCGCCTTGAATCTCAAAGGCATCGTCTGCGAATTTTGGCAGCTGGCCCGTGCCTTGCATGGCCTCAGACAAGACCATGTATGGCACATACACTTCTCGATAGCCGTGATCGGCCGTGTGCATGTCCAACATAAATTGGCTCAGTGCCCGGTGGAGCCTGGCCAAGGCGCCTGCGAGGACCACAAACCGTGAGCCAGCGATTTTGGCAGCATCAGCGAAGTTCATCCCCTCGAACCGCTCACCAATGTCGACGTGATCTCGGGGTTGAAAATCAAATTCACGGATTGTGCCGACTTGTCGAACAATGACATTGCTGGCCTCATCCGCACCGTCTGGGACGCCCTCATGAACCAAATTGGGCATGTTCAACATCAACTCATCGAGCTTGTGCTGTAACTCATCCAAGGCTTGGCTTTTGTCTTTGATGGAGCGACCAATCTCGGCACTGGCCTCGAGCAATTCAGTCACATCATCGCCCCGGGCCTTGGCCTGGCCAATGGCTTTGGCTTGGGTGTTTCGCTTGGCTTGGAGCTGCTCGGTCTCAACCTGAAGCGCTTTTCGGCGGGTCTCCATCGCCGCGAAGCTCTCCAAGTCGAGGTGATAACCCCGTCTTGCTAAATTGGCGGCGACGGCCTCGGTGTTTTGGCGCAGCTGGCTGGGGTCGATCATCGCCGTTAGGCTCCAAATGGATCTCGAAATACGATGTTGGCGTCGCGCTCAGGCCCTGTGGAGAGGATGTCAATGGGCACGCCCACCAACGCTTCAATCCGGTCAAGATACGACCGCGCGGCCTCAGGCAAATCGGTTCGATCAGTGATCCCCTGGGTCGAGCCGGACCAGCCTGGATGAGACTCGTAAACCGGCGTCACCCGATTCCACTCCTCTGCCCCCACGGGGAACTCACCCACGCCGGCATACTCAACGCAAAGCTTCACTTCAGAAAACGTATCAAGAACGTCGAGCTTGGTCAAACAAAGCCCAGTGATTCCGTTGCTTCGCACCACACGACGCAGCGCCACCGCATCGAGCCACCCACAGCGCCGTGGACGTCCGGTGGTTGACCCGAACTCATGGCCGCGCTCGGCCATGGCATCGCCGTTGGCATCATGAAGCTCGGTTGGAAACGGCCCACCCCCGACTCGAGTGGCATAGGCTTTGGTGATGCCCAGGACATAGTCAATGTCGTCGGGCGCCATGCCGGTGCCTGTCATCACACCACCCACAGTGGTGTTTGACGAAGTCACAAAAGGATACGTGCCGTGGTCAATGTCCAGCAAGGCGCCTTGGGCGCCCTCATACAGGATCTTGTCTCCGCGATCGCGCATGTCATGCAGCTGCCCGGTGACGTCGGTCAGCATGGGCGAGAGCGCCTCGCCAAACGCCAGCGCTTCGTCAACAACGCTGGCCACATCGAGGCTGTCTTGCGCATAATAATGGGCCAGCAGGAAGTTGTAATAATCCAGCAAAGGCTCAAGCTTGTCTCGAAGGCGCTGTTCGGTGATCAGGTCAGCCAAGCGCACACCGTGACGCACGATTTTGTCTTCGTAGGCAGGCCCGATGCCTCGACCCGTGGTGCCGATCGCGCCCTTCCCCCGTTTATACTCTCGGGCGGCATCCAATGCTTCGTGGTAGCGCAAAATGACCGGGCATGCCGGCGAGATCCCCAACCGGGATCGGACGTCCACCCCTTGGGCTTCAAGACCTGAGATTTCTTTGAGCAAAGACTGCGGTGACACCACCACGCCGTTGCCCACCAAACATTTTGCCCGGGGCGTCAGCACGCCAGAGGGAATTACATGCAGTACGGTCTTGTGCCCATCAATCACCAGGGTGTGGCCTGCGTTGTGCCCGCCTTGAAAGCGAACCACGGCATCCACGCCGTGGGCGAGCAAGTCAACAATCTTGCCCTTGCCTTCATCGCCCCACTGCGTGCCAACGATGACAACGGATTTGGCCATTGTGGTGTGCCTTGTTGTCCTAACTACTCTGGCTGCGCGGCTTGATCGAAGTACCGGAAGAATTCCGAACCGGTGTCCATCAACATGACATCGTTGTCTGTGCCGAATGACGCATCATAGGCTTCTAAACTCCGCAAGAACGAATAGAACTCACGGTCTTTGTTATATGCCGATGCATAAATTTCAATGGCGCGCGCATCCCCCTCGCCTCGGATCTCAGCCGCTTCTCTTTCTGCGTTCGCGACCAAAACACGCACCTGCCGATCGGCATCGGCTC
>PR_CR_10_Liq_1_inCRDRAFT_1000003_pt1 | contig 128636 bp, 100 predicted proteins | sample PRCRCaboRojoPR_3_FD_10241 | JGI IMG/M metagenome (IMG submission 10241) | reverse complement strand
TCCCTATTCAAACCCTTATACAGAAACTGTTGCCAGAAATCTATAAAGTCCGCAACCAGTCTGTGAAGGTCAAAGAAAAAGCTGCTGAAACCCTAGCCAATATTTTTAAAGTAGTTTACCTTCAAGAAAAAAAACTCGAGTTAGTTTCTAACTTCCAAACTTACTTGAACTCTAAGCTCTCCAACGACCGGAGTTTTTACTTAGAACTGTGCAAGAAACTACGTTCTGTCTGCACAAGAAAGTTCTTCAACGAACACTTTTTCGAACTAGCACTTAAACTAGCTGAAGACCCTATAGCTGAAGTCCGGGCGAAGTTCGCAGAAACAGTTCCTAAGCTAAGGAAAAGTGTAGAAGAAGGAGATAAAGAAACCCCTAGACTGCTCAATGCTCTTTTGGACCAACTCAGCTCTGAAGAAAACCGAGTAGTCAGCATAACAGCTGCTAGGGCCCAAGTAGAACTCATGAGTCCTGAGTACCTTTTGAAACTCAGAAACCAAGAACACAAAGAAAACGCCAAACGCAAGCTTGAGGAAGAACAAGCTCAAAGACAACTTAAAGAAGCTGAAGAGTCCAAACGTCGACTTGTAGAAGAAATCACTGCCAACAACAGAAAGAACCGCTCAATCAACCCTAAACTTCAAGTGTCCAACTCCCGACTCACAGGGTCAGTCTCTCCAAATGGATTTAAAACAGAAAAAAGACAAGCAAGTAAGTTTTTTAAGCCTGGAAGTTTCACTTCAGTCAGAAGCTCAATTATAAGAACTCGGAGAACCAGCCCTACTCCTAGAATTAAACGGAAGTAGTGTAAACTAAGCAAAATTCATTAATTTTAGGTTTTTTTAGGAGAAATCGACCTAACATACCTATTGTACATCTCGATTCCGCGTACAGGGTTGGGAACAGTTGAGTTAAGGTCAGCCTTAGGCTTGATGCTGGTGATCATTAACTTTCGTTTGTAAGCTGAAAGTTTCATGCTAGGAGTTAAGTAGGAGTTAGCAAAGTCCCCCGAAGACAATTTGTTCGATAGGTTCCTGATAGCTCCTTTAATCATGCTTCTGGCAAAAGCTTGTTGGAACTGGTAGTAGTTAACCATTTCAGTACCGCCTAGTAGTTTTTTCCCTTCGTGCAAGTTGTCCACAAAGCCTAGTTCCAAAAGTTTTTGAGCAACTAGAAGCGAGTTCACTTGTCCTGAACTCAAAGAGTCAATTTCTTTCCACCAAGCTGAAACGAGCTTTAAGTGGTCAGACATAGTAACTTGGTTGTTTTTGAGGCTTACAATTGAAGAGTTGTGGTCCAAAGATGCTTTGCTGAATATAGAAGAGCTGTCCAATTGGATGTTTTGAGGCAAGATGTGTTTGTCTTGCTTTTTGTTTGCGTACTTGTTTAGTAGCTTCAGAGTAAAGTTGACTTTTCTGTCGCCAGAGCAGAAATTGTCTAGTTCTTCAGCTGAAAGTCGGAGTTTGTCGATGTTTTTTTGTTTGAAAGCCAAAGTGAACATCTAGGTAGAACTTACATTGATGAGGGAAGCAGGGTCAGAAGAGAAACCCAGAGTTATCATCTGTTCAACAATCTTTAGTGCACTGGCTTTTCCGTTTGGGTCTTTTTCAAGTAACTCAAATATAGCAGAAATGACTTCAGAAGTGCCTTTGGTTTTGGACTTGAACTTTTTCTGAGTCCAAGATTTGGAATTAAACTCAGCTTCCTTGGCAAAAGAGTTGGATGGTCTAAAAGTCTTTTTGATCTGAGGCAACTTAAAGTCTTTGGACACTTTAGAAGTAATATCTTCAATTATGCTTTCTAGGGAATCTTCATCCATCCCAACTGCTTTGGTTGAACTGCACCTTCTGCTATGCATTAATATAAGTTAGAATGTGGAGGCCCTTTGCCAAAGAATTAGTTACTCATGCCTACGAAAACTTCTCTAAACAGTCCCAAAAAGGGAAAACTTCTAAGTCACTAAGCACGATTAGCGTTGAAAAGGCAGACCTAGACAACTTGTTTCCTCACAAGTGCAACACGCAAGACATAGAAGACCGGAAAAAGAAGTTTGAGGAACTCCAAGAAAAGGTAGAGAAGCAAAGAGCCCTGATAAAGCATAACGACGAACTACTCAAAAAGAAAAAAGAACAAGAACTCGCTAGTAAACAACTAGAAGTCGCCAAAGAATACCACGAAAAAAGAAAAGAAGCTTTGAAAATCAGAGAGTTCGCTCAAAACAAAATCCGAAGGAAAAGGAAAAGCTTAGGAGCCAACTTCAGAAAAGAAATAGCTGATAACTGCGACATCTTCCAACTAACTGTTCCCAAAAAAGAATTTTCTAAGCGCAGGTCCCCCAGACTAAGTCTACCCGCAGTTAAAACCCGTCCTTCTGTGTCAGTAAAAGCTTACCAAGACAAAATGCTTGAAAAACTCTCAGAAAAAGCACCTACCACAGTTAAGTACGCTAAAAAGGAATTTGAGTCAATAAGGTCTGCTATAGAGACTTCTTTTGACAACTACTTAGAAAGCAGGAAGATCAAAAGGAGGCCTAACATAGTTGCCAAAACCCTCAAGAAGTAGTTATATTTAAGTAAAAATGTTCAGAGACACTAGGTCAGGAGTTGAACGACTGAGACAAATCGAGTACTTCAAAACTCTGATTAAAGAGTGCTTTTCGATACTTGAAGCCAAAGAGAACCCTGGGTACATTCTTAAAGACGAAGTGCCCACCATCATTCGTTACTTAGGAGGGTTTCCTAGTGAAGCGCAGCTTTCAAACGTGATCATTCCAGAGATGCAAGAAGACGAACCCACTAACTACGTCCACTACGACAAGTTCGAAAAGTTCATGCTCAACGCTATCATTTCTGAAGAGTTTGAACCTGACGACATGGAAACGCTTTTGGCTGCTTTTAGGTTCTTCGACCAAGAAGGAAGAGGCTACATAGAAATTGACGTGATGAAGAAGATACTAAAAGAAAACGGAATTGCTTTTAGGGACAAGGAGTGGGACGACTTTATGGCTTACTCAGCAGACCTGGATACCAATGTGATTTACTACGAAGACTACGTGTCAAGACTGCTTTCTGAAAACGACAAACATATCCAGAACCTACTTAAGGGCCTTGAAAAGTTTAAGTACCCCTAACTAATTATGGCTGTTTTGGTTTTAGTAAGTTTTTTAGTTGGCTTTGTTAACAGTAAGTACATCATTGCAGTCAATGAAGAACCTCCTTTTGCCTCTTGCGAAACTGAGTTTTCAGGCTACGAAGTAGACATAGTGAGAGAGGCACTTACTTTGTTGAACTGGCGGTACATAGAAGACTACGAGTTTGTGTGCAACGAAGGCAACTCTAGTTACGACGCAGTAGTTGGAAGGGTGCTGATGAAGTCTAGCAAAATCAAGCAAGGTTACAAATATTCTGTGCCAACTCACAACGGCAAACTCAGCATTTTGCAGTACCAAAAAGTAAACTTTGGTTCTTATGAATTTTTAAGTTTGTTTTCACTTGGGCTTTGGGGACTTATACTGGGCACTATTTTTGTAGGTGGGTTGTTTATCTGGCTTTTTGAGTCAGGAAACAAAAACTTCGAAACTGGACTTAAGGGGTTTTTGAATGGCCAGTGGGCAGCAGTTTCTGCAATGCTTTTTTCAAGACAACTAGAACTCCAAGCAGTTGCTACTAGGATACTTGTTACTTTGCTTTGGGTTTTTGCGTTTTTGTTGACTGCAATATTTTACTCACTGTGCACTTACACTTACTTAGAAGGGCACTTTCAAATGAACTACCCCGAAAAACTAGCAGGCAAAAAGTATATAACTACAGAGAACTACTTAGAATTCACTTCGCAGTATAAAGGACTTTACAGGACTTACAACTTTACAATATCTAACTACGAGCCTTTCATTGAAAAGTTAAGAGACGGAAGCATAGAGGCTATTGTGTTAGAAACTGAGTTGTTAAAAAAAATAGCTGGTGAAGAGTGTGACATGGTGCTGGCAGGCGAGCCCTTCAGTTCGTTTCTGTACGCAGTTGAAATCAACCCTTCTGTAGACTCCCAACTCAAAGAGCACCTAGACTGGTCAATAAAACGCTTATACGAACTGAAGGACATTAACAAACTCAAAAGTGTTTACTTTTCAAAAAAGAGTCCCTGCAACACAGACCTAGTTGAACTGGACAGTTGGGAGATGGGCCAGTTCTCAGAACTTTGGTTGTTCATGGGCGGGTTTCTTTTGTTTGTGTTCTTTTTCAGAAGTTTTTTGAAGAAAAGAGAAGTCAAGAACGAAAGGAAAAAGCACCTAGAAGAAATCAAAAGTCTTATGTCGCGACCCGAAACCAAAATTCTGAAGGCTACTGAAAAAATGACCCGAACTAATGACTTGATTTTGACCAAGCACATAAGGGACTTTGAGGCCAAGTTAAGGAGACTCGAGTCTGTGCATGGGAGAGTAGTTAACATCCTCAAAGCAGAGCTTTAACCAAAGTATAATAAATGGAAGCCCAAAGTGTATATTCAGGTGTCAGGAGCAGAATACTTAACGAAATGATTGAAGAAGTCAGGAACAAAGCCCCTTACTTACTAATGGTAGTTGACTCCTACAGCATCAACATACTTTCAAACGCCACTAGTGTGTTGGACCTCACATCTAAAAGCATCACTGTGATTGAAAAACTCGAGAAGTCCCGGCAGCCTTTAACTGACTTTGAAGCTCTTTACTTTGTGTCCGTGTCTTCTGTTGACCTTTTGATTCAGGACTTCCAAGAGAAACCCAAATACAAAGCAGCTCACTTGTGCTTCACTGGAAAAGTTGAAGACGCAGACTTCAGGAAGTTAGCTGCTTCGTCTTTGGCTGCTTACGTAAAATCTTTCAAAGAAGTTAACTGCGACGTGAGGGTTCTGGGAGCCAATACTTTTTCGCTAGAAGAAACTAAGCTTCTAGGGCCTTTGTACTTAGGAAGCCCAAGCAGGAACCACATAATCAAAGACACAGCCAGTCGTCTTGCACACTTGTGCGTGATGCTAAATGAGTTTCCGTATATTTGTTACCATGCCAACAGTCAGTGTTGCAAGGAACTTGCTGTTCAGTTCGAAGACAAAATAGAAAGTATCTACAGGTCTAACCCTGAGTTAAGGTTCGAAGACAACAGAGCTACTCTTTTAGTTCTAGACAGAAAGTTCGACGTAGCAACTCCACTAGCACACGACGTTCACTACGAAGCTATGCTAAAAGACTTGTTTGTAGTGGGTGCTGACGGAAAGGTCAAGTACGAAGCCCTAGAAAACGGACTTAGTGTTAAAAAAGACGCTTACTTGAACGAAAACGACCAGGTTTGGACTCAACTGAGGTATGAAGAAATTGACGATGCCTCCACAGTGCTGAGCCAAGAACTCCAGAGGTACAGAGAGCAGTACAGAGACGTTGAAATGGCTTCGAAAGGAGTAGAAGACCTTAAAGTAGCTTCCAAAGTAGTAAGTAACTTGCCTGAGTACAACGAAAAAATCAATCAGTACTCAGTTAACCAAAGCATGATTGACATGTGCTTGCGAGCCTTTACTGACGAAGGAATTATGGACTTGAGTGAGATTGAGCAGATACTCATGACTGGAGTAGACACTTTTTTAAAAGAAGTCAGCACTAAAAAAATCCTAAAACGAGTAGTTAACAAACTCCAAGAACTGAACAGCCCCAAACAAAAACTCAGACTAGTACTTCTAGTAGTGACTACCTTAGAGATAGGCGAAAAAGACCGTAAAGAACTCACTCAGTTCCTTGACCCTTCACAGCTGTTCACTATTACTAAGTTAAACTACCTAGGAATCAACCCTCAAACTCAGAACAAAAAAAGCACCAAACGAATTGACAAAGCAGCTTTGAAAGAATTCAGAAACCGCATGCAGCAAATCCAGAAGTACTACTGCTACGCAATTCCTAAGATCTCAGACATCATCCAGTCTGCTTTGGACAACAACATTGACTCTGCTCAGTTTGAATTTGGAAAAACAAGACCTCAACAAGGGAACTCAACCGGAGTGTCCTTGCGCAGAAAAGCTGCTCCCAGCAAACGGATAATAGTTTTTGTGTTAGGTGGAGTGAGCTGGGCAGAACTAAGACTTGTAAAGGACTTCCCAAGTGTAATAATAGGGGGCTCCCGAGTAATGGCTCCCAGTGAGTTCATTGAAGAGGTTAACTCTATTGCGCCCCAAGCTGAAAACGCAGACCCCAGAGATGTAAACCTGCAGTTTGACTTTAGATAATTAAACTGAAAAATTAGTTACAATATGGACGGAAAAGCCAGAGTTATCTTTGTTCTAGGAGGTCCAGGAGTCGGAAAGGGCACTCAGTGCCAGAAAATACAGGAACAAAACGAAGAGTTCGTGCACCTCTCAGCAGGGGAACTTCTGCGCCAAGCCCGTGAAAGCGGCTCTGAGAACGGAGAAGTAATTATGCAGTGCATTAACCAAGGAACCATAGTTCCTGCAGAGATCACAGTGGACCTCCTGCGTCAGGCTATGGTTGCTCACGGCTGGGAGAAAAAAAGGTTCTTGGTTGACGGGTTTCCTAGAAACGAAGATAACTACCAGAAGTGGTACGATATGATGGAGGCTGTCGAAGTTGAGTACTGCGTTTTCATGGACTGCGATGTTGACGCTATGGCTGAAAGGATCAAAGCTAGGGGGTCTGCACGCAGCGACGACAACCCTGAAGTGTTTAAAAAAAGAATAACTACTTACAATGAACAAACCAAGCCTATCATCGACAGGTTTAGTGACTTAGGAAAGCTTAGAAGGGTTGACGGAAACTTGGATGTTGACTCTGTTTATGAGCAAATGCTTAATATTTTAAAAGATTGATTATATGCAGAAAATAATATTGTAGTAAAAATGGGAAATTCAGGTGGAGGCATCCAGGTATAAGGGGAGGATGGATTTCAAGTAGCCGTGATACAAAAGGATCTTTATTTGATTTTTTTCAAGAATTTCTTCTCGTCAAAGGCAGCCTCATCAACGACCATATTATCCAGTAAGACCATACCATCCGCAATGCCCAGCGTAACACCCACCGCAATATCCACCCAACCATACTATCAACAGCCATACTCTCCACAAGGTATTCCCCTGCTCAAATGCGGTATGGTCAACCGTATGGTCCTCATTGCATCCATTCAAATAAGTTGTAGTAAAAATGGGAAATAGTGACGAAGGTAACTAAAAATTAGAAACTCCTACTGGAGAATATAGTCACATGCATCCACAAGGTGTGTATGACTCTACTTCTCGAGAATACCCTCCCTCATACCTTCCCCCTCCTCAACAAGCATATNCTCCACAGGCATACCCTCCTCAACAAGCATATTCTCCACAGGCATACCCTCCTCAACAAGCATATTCTCCACAGGCATACCCTCCGGGAAATCCAAACGCTACTGTTGGAGGCCAACAGTGTCCACATTGCCACACTCACATGATTCCTAATGTTAGATTTGAGGCTGGAGCAACTACATGGGTTTGTGCTTGCATATTGTGCATTTGCATTTGGCCTTGCTCTTGGCTGCCTTTTGTTATTACGGGTTGCCAAGATCAAGTCAAATACTGTCCTAATTGCTTGAGGAAAGTTCTCTAACTTAACACTTTATATAAAAGTCAGTTACAAAATCTTGTTTGACTCACAGCCAGCGAACTGCTGATTAAAGATGCATTGTGTTAATTAATCAATGTTTCCGTCCCTATAAAGTAAGGGCATAACAGCTAAGTGTTCGATTCTGTCCAAAAAGTGAACTATAGTTTTGGGCTTTTTAAGCCAAACCAAACTATACCCAGTGTTGTAAAACACAAAGCGAGGAGGGTCCTTCATTCCTCTGTTACACAGTCTGCCCAACAAAAAGTCAAGAAACATTCCGTGAGACACTATAGCAATGCTTTTTCCTTGGTAGCACTCCATTTCACTCATTTCCTTAAGTCGTGACCAAACTCTTTTAGCTCGGTCCCAGGCCTCCTCTTCAGTTTCTTCGCGGCCTAGCAAGAACCAGCCTTCTTCTGTAACTTCACTAGGAAGCTTGAAGTTGGGAAACCGGGACTCTATTTGGGAGCGCGACTTCCCAGGGTAAGCCACTCCTTGTTGTCGGCAACCTTTGACTTCGTGCAAGTCCACCCAGACTTCAGGGTTCATTCCAGTTGCCTTGCAAATAGCTTCGGTGGTTAGGAGTGAGCGGTACATAGCACTGCAGTGCACTTCAAAGAGATTGAATTTGTCGGGATGGCGGGCTATGAACTCTCCGAGTTGCTTGGCCTGTTCCTCTCCACTAGGCGAAAGAGCAGGGTCGTGGTCTCGGACGTCTTCGTAGTGTAAAGGGTCTTGGCTGCACAGAACGTTGTTACTGGATTCAGCATGTCTTATCAGGTATACTTTAAGTCCAGTGTGTGGAGTTGCCATTTAATTTAGACTTGCAATAAGAAATATGAGTTCTGGAATAAAGCAAGTGTTAATAGTTAGTGGGATTGAAAAATAAACAAGAAGTAGAGTTGTTGGAGCATTGGAAAGGGTCTTCTGAACTCAAGTTACTAAACAACGAGTTACTACTAGGATTTAATGGGTAGTTCCCCAACAGAAGACCTTCTAGGCCTTGGTTGTAGTTCCGGCTGTGGTTTATACACTCAAGAAGGGCTTTGTTTGCCTTCAGGATGTTTTGGTTCTGGCCAATCATTTTTCTGACTTCTTTTCTGAGTTTTTTGTGCTTTTTTCTAAAAGCAACAACACTCTCAAAGAGACTGTCGAAGTCCAAAGCCAAGTTTTTGGGTGCTTGTGAAGGGTAGACTTCGGAGGTTTTTCTGTGAATCCGCTTGAGTTTGTCCTTTTGGCCTCTCAAAAAAAGGTGGTGACTGAATATGTGACTCTCAGAGTCCCTGAGTTTGTGGAAGTCGTACATGTTTAGTTGCCTTACAAAGCTGGAAAAGTTTTTGTGCTTGAAAAAACTTGGAAGAACTTCTCCACAAAACGCTGGCAAATCCTTGATCTCAAATGCAGTTCCGTCTTCTGTCCAACTCACTATGTGGTCACAGGACTCATCACTTATCATTTCAAAGGTTTTGCACAGAAAAGAGTTAAGTTTCTTGTAAAGCTTGCGTTTCATTATATAATAATGGCAGTCAAGAATAATAATATTAAAACTAGATGTCTTCTCAGAAGTCTAACCAAGAAGTCGAGGCTCTACCAACACCCTAAACAGTTCTCCTAGAAAACTAGCAAGCTAGCACTTTTTGAGTGACCTCACAGACATTCTAAAGAGCTTTTTACTTTAAAAAGGGTTATGATTCCTACGTGCGAGAACTTGTGGGTAGCTTTGATATTTCTACGGTTTTACTACATAGTGGGTCACCAAGAAGTGGTTATGTCACTCTTAGTAGTTTTTATTTCTTTCATCAATGCTTTGTTAACAAGTGTGAGTCTTTCAGCCATTGTTAATTCTGGGAATTCCATGGACACAGGACCTAGACTTGGTGCCAGCATTGCGCTGGTTTATTTTTTAGGGCTGATCTTAGTGGGCGTCCTATAGAAGTGTTGGGAGCTGTTTAGGTATTTCACAGTTCTTCGCATTTAGAGTTTAACGGCTCAAGTCAGCTTTACTCAACGATATTTTTGCTAGTGATGGGTGCTATCGTAATGGTTAATTCTAAATTGGTAGGGAAACTTAGTTCAGTGTTTCTTGAGTATTAGTTTTGACACTCATTATCTTTGTGGCACCTTTTGACACTGAGAGCGAAGGGTTAACTAGACTGAACAATGAAAACTTAGAAGAAACCTTTCTTGGACTACAAAAGCAAGGACTTTTACTCAATTTTAGAAATATTTTTCCTTACTTTGCTTGCAGAGTCAAGAACCTCAAACAGTTGCCTTCCAGTTGAAAAGATGCACTCTCTTCCCAACGTCATAACTTCTGAACACATGCCCAAGCACCTCTCTAAGAAGTCAGCTTTCCACAAAAAATTCACAAAACTTAACTCAACTATTCAAGAAAAAGCGTAGACACCCCTTTAGTTTTGATGACTTTGCCAGAACCCAACTTCGAAATGACTCAGGAAAACTGTGAAGACTACTACGGCTACCTTTTGACTTTGTCTGAAGGCTTACAAAGAGTTTTTTTCACGTTAGAAAGTGGAACTGAACTCATTAGTAACTAAAAGCAACTAAAAGTAGTCTGCTAAGTCTTGGTCTTGCATAGCCATTTCTTTCATGAAGGGGTCTTCAAAGTACTTAGACACTGTGATTTCTTCAGTAAGTCCTTTCCTGCGCCTAGTTTTTAGCATGAACTCTCTAGCAAGGTGGGGAGCTGGACTTGGCTCCAATGGAGCTATTTTGATAGTTTTGTCAAGTGGATCTCCTGGGACCACTACCCACTCGTCAAAGTCACTTGTGCAAAAAGCCATTCCACTCGTTAGGGTTCTCAAGTCAGTTTCAAAACCAAAAGAGTCAACCACTGGCAGAGAAGCTGACAAAGTAAACAAAGGACAACCCCCTACAGGAGACTCAGAGTTCACGTGACCTCTGCGGCGCTGCAGCAAAGTGTAGATTGTAGGAATGCAGTCTTGTGTGCACTGTATCTCTGTAATGAAGTAAGGCTCCATCAACCGAGGCGAAGCCAAAAGGAGAGAAGAGTAACAAACCTTTCTGGCAGTTGGAATGATTTGGCCTCCTGCCCTTAAAAGAGGGTCTTGTGAAATGCTGGCTTCTAGCATTCTGAACTTAACGCATCGCAGAGGTTCTTCAATAAGTGGTCCTTCCGAGCAAGCCCATTTGAAGCCCTGAACAACAAAAGGGTTCACTTCGCCTAGCAAGCCCTCGTTTCTTTCCATAGGAAGTATGTCGTTAACTAATACGTTGGGTCCGTTGTTCTCAGGTCCGAAAGCCCAGATGTTTTGCGCTGCCAAAATGTCCCAGGAGTACTTTTCTTGGAAAAGCTTAGTGACTGACGAAGTGTCTTTAGGGATTCTTTCCTTTTCAATGTCAACTGCAATGTTGGCTTCTAAGGGTTCAGATATTATAGCTATTCTGTTTGATTGATTAGGAGTGTCTGCAAAGCACTTAAAAGAAGAAGTGTCAACTACTGTTTCGCAAAAAGGAACGAAGGGATCCGACAGCTTTATTTCAATGCTCGTGAACAAGTTCCTCAAGTCGTGGAGAACACAGTCTAGGTACAACTCCCCTGTTCCAAGCAGTATGTGCTCTCCAGACTCTTCTACGTAAGACTTAAGCAAAGGGTAAGACTTGCAGCACTTAGAGAGTCCTTCTAGCATCTGAGGCAAGTCACTAGGGTTGTAGGGCTCTAGTGCTAGTTTCACAATACTTGCTGTGTTGAATTTGAGAGGTTCAAAAGGCTGAACTCTGCCCAAAAGGTCTTCAGAAACAAGAGTGCAGTAGTTAAAACTAGTCTCTATCCCTTCTATCAACACCCAGTAGCCAGGTCCTGCTTGTTCAATAGGGATTTTGTACCTGGAGTTGTCTATGTACAGACCTGAAACAGTTCCTTTAGAAGTATGTTCTCCTTCAATGCACACAACACGGTCTCCTTTAGAGAGCTTTCCACTTACTACGAGTCCACTTAAGTAAAACTTACTGCAGTCACTAGAACAGACTTGCTTGGAAACCTGAACTACAAGCGAAGACTCTGGGACTTCGCCAATAACTCTGGAGGGCAGTTGTGAGTGTTTAGGACTGGGAAAACTGTTTATTATAACATCACGCAAGCACTCTCCCTTTCCAAAAAAGCTTCTGCTGACTATCTTCAAGAAGGTTTTGGAGTTAACTGTGTAGAGGTGCTTCTTAAAGTAAATACCCACTGAAGCTAAGAACTTTTCAAGTTGTTCTTTTTCTTCGCTTATTGTGTAACCAACTAGTTTGTACAGGGGCTCCAAAATAAACTCTACAAAACTCCTTTTTTCAGAAGGCTGCGTTGTAAACTTGCGTGTGGTTTGGTTGAAGTAAAGATCTCCCCACAACTTCTTGGCAAACTCAGAAGCTTCAAAGGTGCTTCCGTAAAGTCTAGCGTACATTTCAGCCATGCTTTGCACAGTGAAAACTATTCCATAAAGTCCACTTGCAAACACTATGTTGCTGAAAGGACTGAACTTAGGCAACTCTGGCGCGTGTCTGTTTAGGACTTCGTTTAGTTGGTCTATGGTGTACTTGATTTTGAAGTAAGCGTCTTTAGGTGGAAGTCTTAGCTCTAAAGGAAGTCTGTCGATCTTGTTGAGCACCAGCACTACAGGGAGGCACTGGTCCAAGGCGTGTATAAGTAGTTTTTCTGTGTTCATAGTGAGCCCCTCAACTAAGTCAACTACCAACAAAACTCCGTCAGACACTCTGAGTGAACATGTAACTTCGTCACTGAAGTTAGGGTGCCCAGGGGTGTCATAGATATTAAACACGTAGTGCTTTTCGCGGGAGTTAGGCAGTACCAAACTTATAGTTTTTGCTTTGATAGAAATCTGTCTGAGTCTTTCGTCTTCCCTGGTGTTTAGGTACAGTTCTTGAGTCACAGGGTCACTTGCGAACTCAGTGTGAGTTTCTTCAACAAAGAGATCCACAATGCTTGTCTTACCGTGGTGCAAGTGACCTACTAAACAAAAATTCCTAACTAAGTCTTGGTTGTTTAAAAGCGAAGTGAGGAAAGAAGTGGAATAAGTAGTTGGGGGGATCCCAGGTTCTTCAAGTAGAAACGAAAAGGGTTTCTGGGGCTTGAGGATGGGCTCTGTAATGGGCTGGGTGTCCTCTTCCATGACAAGGGTTTGTGCTTGAGGGTAAACTTGCTCTAGGTCGGGGTAGAACTGTTTGTCTTCATAAAGCACTACATCTTGGCCTGGTTCGTCAATTAGCATGCTTTGGGCAACTGCTTGTGTTTCTTCTTCAGAAGAAGAGTCTTCTTGGACCTGGGTGCTCGTTAGTTCTGGGCCAATGTAGTTGCCGAACTCGTCATATAAGTCTTCTTCCATTTCTATGCAGAAATGATCGGTTTAGAAATAAATGCACATTTCAGAACTCATCCCTGGGGAGCAAAAAGGACCTATCGAAGGAAAAATCAAGTCCCGTAACAAGGTCCACCAGTCTTTGCTTAGAATTCAAATTGCTGACTCCACTGGCAGAATCAACATCATCTTTGAAGGGCAAAACTTAGCAAAGGCCCTTGAAAACTTGCGGCTGAATACATTAGTCAGAATAACTGACTTTATAGTTACTGAAGACGACTCCCCGCTTAGAAAGTACTTCCCCGACTTCATAGACTCCTCAAACATTGCTACACTTGAAAGCAGCGCTTCGTGGTACATACTTATATCCCAGTCCTACTTTCCTTTTCCCGCCATTTTGCTTGAGTTCAACCAAAACCTCATAAACATTGACTCTGAGTCTGACCTTTCAGAGGTGAACCTCAACGACTTGTACAAACCTAGACTCAGCAGCTCTCCGCAAAAAGTAAGTGGACCCAACAATGAAAGGTACACCAACCTCAGCCACATCAGGGACAGCGTTGGGGAAACTCCTATTGTGTCTTCTTGCTACGCTGTAGTTATTGACAGCACAAGGTCTTACTACCAGCCCAACTCTACTGACTACTTGATTAATATTAAAGTCACTGACGAAACAATATACCCTGAAATCTCTAACTTAGTGATCTTCCACAAGAACTATGAAGAAGTTCCTAAAGTTGAGTCTATTGGAGACGTGATTAGACTTGATCAGTTCCAGTTCAAAAAGTATCAGAACTACATAAGCATCACTGGGTCTTCCGGAGCTAAGTTAGCTAAGTTCTTTTTGTTCAAAGTAGGCGACGAGTCCTTAGCGCCTTACGCTTGCTACCACGGAAAGTTCACCCAGAACCCTGCCCACCACACTTTGCTGTCCAGCAAAAGAAACTGGGCCAGAACTAGGTTCCAAGCCGAAGTTCCCAAGTCCCTAACAGCCACAATAGCGCTTTCTGAAGTTTCTTCTCAAGAAGAAAAAGACTTGCTTGCCAGAGTATACGGAACCTACCCACTGGGCGTAGGCAAAAAGGACCCAATTGTGTTGATTGTGTACGACAGAAGTTGTCTGGCCCAAGCTATTGTTCCTAGAGAGAAAGAAAAAATAGTTAAGTGGTTGGAGCCTGGAGACAACATTAGAATGCGCAGTGTAAGAGTAGAAGACAGCAGAATTTCAGTGAGTATATTCACTGACATAATGAAGGTGTCTGAGCACTTCCCACTACTTCAAGTTCCTTCTAGAATGGAAAAAGAAGCAGAACTCGCAAAATTGGCTTCTTACTACCAGGTCTCACAAGAACACAAGATTAAAACAATGGTCCACCCCTCTCTGAAGTCTTTGCCTGTCTTGCCTTACTCACAAGTTCCTAACTTATCGCCTGGAGCTGAGTGCCGAGTAGAAGGCTACGTGGTCAAAATAACTCCAGGCCACCCCAAAGACCAAGGTGGACTCCAGTGCCCTAACTGCAACATCAAAACCCACTTAGAAATCTGTGAATGTGGGAGTGAGACTGACGTGATGTGTGACGTGAGCTTTAACCTTTGGGACGGCAGTCAAAACGAGAAAAGCTTAATAAAAGTGACAGTGCGGGAAAGTGCCTGCAAAGCTTTTTTCAGAGGCGAAGACTGGGAAAACATAGTGGGGCAGTTGCTGAAGCCTGAAAGCAAAGTTGAGCTGGGCATTCAGATTGAAGAGGAAGGGTTTTACGTGCTCAAAACTTACTTAAATATCCGTAATTAATTTGTTAAAAAGGATTGTATAGTTGTAAGTTCATTTTACAAATGCTACAAACTAACTCTTCTTTGCCGTTCCTTCTGGACTTCTTTTGGATGTACTTTGAGTTCCCGTAAAAAGTCTTTCCGATGGAGTCTTTTTGACTCAGAGGATTAAAGGAGTAGTTCCCAGTTAGCACACTCCTACCTTTACAAAAACTCACCAGAAAGCAAACCAAAGCTGCCAGCACCAGTCCTAAGTCCAAAAGTATCACGCACAGGTCGTAAACAGTAACTTCTATTCCTAAAAGGTTGTGTTTTAGTTCCCAAAGTTCAGATTTCATAATGTTATGGCTTTTATTGATTGCAGTAAGTTTGGCAGAGGACAAAGCTTACTTTCCGCATCTCTGCAAACCACTTCCTGAAGAGTTAATGACTTGTCCTGGAGTACCTCTTAGCTTATATGCTGTTGCTGTTGATCCGGAAAACGAGAACTTAGTATGCAGTGCCACCACTTCTCCTGAAAAGTGCTACTTCGATGTTGTTTCTAGTGACGGCATGGTTAGCATAGACAACTCAACTGGAGAAGTTACTTTTAGTCCGTCTGAAGACACCCCTCCTGGAATTTATAGCTATAAAGTTATTGTGTATGACTTGAACGTAAATTCTGACTCTTCAGGAGTAGCTGGAACTGAGTTTAGTTACTTCAACATGGCCAACTGGGAAGTGTTCGAATTTACAGTTACTGACTTAAGCAAGTTTCCTAACTTAAACGAACAAAATATTCAAAACTACTTAGAAAGCGAAGAAGTCATTTGCAGTGCTCCTTACATATTCCGCCTTAAAAGCAATGATACTGTGAGAAAAGGAAGACTGAGATTTTCACTTGAAAGTACCAGTAACTTAGACAACTTCAACTTAAACTCAGAAGGATACTTTTACTTTACAACTAAGTGTTTGGACAGGGAATACCAAGGCAGTTTCCAAATTAAAGTTTATGACAAAGCAACAATGTGCACTAAGGTGTTCAGCTTCCAAGTCTACCCTAATTCTCCGCCTACTTACTCTGTTATTGAACACACTTCTCAGTTTTACCAGAAAAGTGACTTATTAACTAAGATAGAGATTTCTGACCCCAATCATGCTCTTTCTGAACTAAGTGTTTGTGTAGAAGAAAACTTTGAGTTAACTCAAAATGGAAGTCAAGTAACTGTAAGACCTAAAGAGTCTTTTAACCTTCCAGAAGGAGAAACTTGCTTTGAACTCTTGATCAGCGACAACGGAATAGGCCCCCAGAACAAAAACCTAATGAAGACCAAGGCTAGTTTCTGCTTTGAGTACATCATTCCACAAATAGACGAAATGAACCTTCCTGAGTCTATGAATGTTTACTTGCACTACGGAGACTGGCACTACGATCCTCAATACCCAGACAACAACCACCACTTCCAGGTCTTAAGCAATGAGGTTACTTTGATTGACCCTAAGTCAGGGCTGGTTGTGTGGAAAGAAAGCAGTATCAACACCTTCGAGTCTGGACATACTACTGCTGTAACTTATGAGTTGTACTTAGGAACCTTCCATTTCAAAAGCTACCAAATGAACTTAACAGTGCGCAGCCCACCTACTTTAAAAGCTTTGCCAACAGTGTATGGGTACTATGGTGTAGCTCTTGAGTTCAGTGTGGAAGTGGACTTTTTCAATTCATCCATGCTTAGTTTTGAAGCTGAAAACTTTGAAAACTTTTGCAGTCCTAGTTTGCAAGCACAAACTGGAAAGGTCACTGTGAAGTGCACTGCACCTGAACAAGGAGAGCAAGAGTCGCCAAAGTTGTTTTTGGAGTCTTTCAGAGTAAAAGCTAGTTTGCTAGACCACATCTATACTATTTTTTCGTACTCTGAGTTTGCTATAAACTTAAGAAACTGCTCTGCTGTTTCTTTTTTGAGTCTTCCAGACTTAGCAGGAGTAGGGTCTTTTTCTCTGGATTTTGGCGACTATGTTTCAGCTGAGTTGCCTGGACTATTAACTGTTTCAGACAAGTCAATTGGGTCTTTGCCTACTTACGACTTAAAAGGCCAGACACTAGAAATATCTGAAAGTCAGGTTTCAGCTTTTCTAGGAGATTCTTTGTATAAAGTTACTGGCAACTTTGAATTCCAAGTTTCCCATACTTGTGGAAGTTCTAATGTGTTTAACTTTGACTTAGTGCTTATGAAACAAGAGCCCTCGTTAGATCTAAGCGGACTTTACTGCAATGTTGGCTCAAACTGCACCTTTGCCCTTGAAAATTACTTGACTCCTAACACTTCTCTAATCGACAAAATAGAAATCAGAAACGTTCCCACCTATGATGGACTAAATCTAATGACTCTTGCAGGAAACAACTTGGTTTGGAAACCCTTGTACGGAGTTCCTAATTCTGGCTATATTAGCATTAGCTTAGCTGTTCTGAGGAGACCAGTTCTGAGTACTTTTGTGATCGACAACATTTACAAGCACTCAATGCAGTCCCAGAAACTAGACTCCTTTGTAGCTGTGGTGGATGAGGACTTTTCTTATGACTTCAAAACATACGACTTTCAAGGCTTAGAAATAACTTGTAGCTTGGAAAGTTTAACTCCACAACTAGAAAATCCGCCTGCTTTAAGTAACAAAACTATCTCTTGGAGTCCTGTTAAGAGTGAGTTGTTGGGCTCTACAGAAACTGCTTCAAGTGTAACTATTGCTATAGAGTGCCTGAACACCCTAAACGCCAACACTCTCCACAGCTTAGAAATAACTCTAGTTAAAAAGTGCCAGATATCAGATATCCCTAACTTGGTTGGTTATGCAGAGTACGAGTGGTACTCAACAGTCCAAATTACTGATGAGAATCCAAGTTTGGTAAGTTTGGACATAACCAAGAACAGACCCCTGACTATGGGCTTTAAGTTAATAGAACAAACTGCTTCCGAAAAGGTATACAGAATCTACTGGACTCCAGAGTCAGTCTCCAACGAAACAATCGAGTTAACTTGCACAAAAAGGTTTGAAAACCCCAAGTTCGAAGATCTAAGCAATTCTAAAAACTTTACTTTAGCAATAAACCAAGACCCACCTCAGCCGAGCATTAGTATGTGTGACTTAACTGTCGAGCTAGGAGTTGACTGGGTTTGTGTTATTGACTTAAGTGAAGATGTTGAGGACTGTGAATTACTGGCCCCAGGGATTCAAAACATATCTGTAAACAAGTCAGGGAACACCTGTGAAATCACTTGGCTAAAATCAGGAATAGACCAGATTGGACTGCAGGAAACAGAAACTATAAGGTTCACAGCTTACAATTACTACACCTACACTTTTGAAGAGTTTGTTTTGTTTCCTAACGAAAGACCAGTCATAAACCAACTTGAAAAAACCAGCTTTAGACTTAAGTACGGAAGAGTGCCTTTTGAACTTCAGTTAAATGCTTCAGAGAAAGTAGCTTGGAGTGTCTCTGGGCCAGAAGGAATTACTATAAGTAAAAGCGGTTTGGTCAGATGGGTTTCTGAAGACCAAGCTCCTGAACTCCTGCCTACTCTTAACGTGACTGTTAGTGCAACTGATAGCCACCCCTACCCTTTATCACAGTCAGTTTCATTTAACATAGTCATGGAAGGGACCAATAAGATACCTACTGTGAGTTGTCCTGACGGAAACACCCAAGAAGTGGTAGTGGGTGAAAAGTGGACTTGGGACCTAGACCCCAATCCCTCTAACGACTTAGATGAAGACGACTCAACTCTAACTTTCACTCTAGAAAACGTTCCAGAAAGTATGATTGTCAATGGAAAACTAATTGAATGGACTGCACCTAACTCGGAACCTACTCAAAGAGTTACTGTTTACGTTACAGACAAACTTGGGTCACAAGAAAAATGCACTTTTGAGCTGTTTCCCAACTACAGACCACAAGTTGCCTCTGAAAGGAGCTTCGAAAAACTAACAGTCAACAACCTAGAAAACTTTTACTACATACTAGGAATCGAAGACCAAGACAGCTTCTTGGAAGAACTCTCAATAGAACTCATAGACGCTCCAGATGGAATGACTGTAGACAAGTACGGAGTCATCGAATATTCCTATTCCAGAACTTACTATCCGCAAATTAACTTCCAAGTCAAAGTAACTGACGATCACTCTCCTCCACAAAGTTTCACTCAGAACTTTACGCTCACCTACGCGCATGTTAACCAACCCCCTAGCTTTAAAAAGCCAACTATGGACAGGTACTTCCCAGTCAAGCAGTTCGTTATTGAAACCCTTGAAAAAATACAAAAAGGCACTTTAGAGATCCAGTTAGAAGACTCTGACTCAGATCTTGTTAATGTCAACATGAAAATAGGAGACTTCAACCCTTTTGGGTTTACAGTGACTAGAGACCCCAGTGACATTTCTGTGTGGCACCTAGAGTGGACTCCTCAGTTTGAAGTTTCGAGTTCTACTGTGAAAATAATAGCCTACGACGACACTATGGAAGAAGACTTTTTTGAACTGGTTATTTATAGTAGAGGCAGGTTTGGAGGCAGACCGTTTATGAGCAACATTGAAGACTTAACAGTTGAAGATTATGATCTAGCTGTGATAAACATTAACTACGAACTAGTCTACTCTGAATTTTCTGAGGTAGAAGTGATCCTTGAAAACATGGTAAACTCAGGCTTGGAAGTTATAGGAAAAGGTTCCTTAGTGAGAAAACCTGCGTTAATTGAGGTTCAGATAGTTGAGACAGTCAGAGTTAAGGTATGCACCCAAGAATGCGACTCAAAAGAATTCACCATCACAGTGGAAACGACCACAACTACGAATTACACAGAACTAGAGCAAGCCTACTTTTTCGAACACCAAGCAGAAACCCCAGTAACTCCCAAAGAAGCCCATACTGTGCTGGAGACTTTTGAAAGCATAGAGTACTGTATAGTTGGACAACCCCAGTTCGGAAGGTTTGAGATCACAAACAGCAACAAGTTAAAGTGGACAGACATAGAGTATTCCTTTTTCACAAGTGGAGAAGGAATTGTCAGAGCAAGCAAAGACACCCTATCGCCTTGCCAAAACAAAACCGACCCTAAAGACCAAAGTGTGATGTTCTGTCTCGGCTATTCTTGTTCTAGTTACTTTAAAAGCTATGAAAATATGACTGATGAAGGAGATGAGGAAGTTTCTCTCAGTAAAAACGAACCCAACGATTACAGCGTTTACATTCAAGGAAAACTTGCAACTAGGGTTGAAAGCAATGGTACCTATGCAAAGTACTCACTTCCAAGTGGAGTTTATGGAGAAGAATTAAAGTGGTTTATAGATAAAGGAGGGTACGACTACGTTTACAGTAGTTCGGTAAACAGAAAGTTTTCAGGGAATAACTTAAACATCGATTCATTTACTCAGACTAACCACTACGCAATCCCAGGAAGAGTGCTCAGGTTCAAAGCCTCCGAAGACCTTTCAGAAATGAAGCATCTGAGTTGCTTCGTCAACTGTAATGGAGTAGCTAAAAAGGGAATACTTAAAATAGATACTGGAACCTACTGCATTCTTCCAGAGTACTCTATTGACGATACAACTGAGTGCAAGTTAGCCTTGTGTGAGTATGAAACACAAGATATTCAAACTTGCGGAGAAAGTCCAAGTTTCTACCTGCACAAACCCCCAGGAGTTAATTCTGTGAGCCCTCGAAGTGGGCACGACGAAGGAGGCTATGAAATAGTTGTTGTGCTAGAAAGCTATTTGGAAGAGAACTCGGAAGTTTACATAAAAGTTGGCAAGTTGAGTATGCTTGAACCACTGAAAGTAAAGCACAACCAAATAGAGTTTTTGATGCCTTCTAAAGTGGATCAGAATGTAGTTGACATCTTTGTGTCTGTGACAAAACCATTCAGGAACTGGGTTTGGGTAACTAGCTTCGAGTACTTGGGGTCTTGTGCTTCTCCAGGGCATTACTGCGTAGATGACTCCGTTGAAAGTTGCAATCTAGGCTTTAAGTGCCCAGGAACAGAAAGCTTACTTAAAAAACCTATTCCGTGCAAGCCTGGGACTTATCAAAACGAAACCAATTCTACCGAGTGCAAGGACTGTCCGAGGGGCTACATGTGCCGAGAAGATGCAATGGAACAACCTGAGGTTTGTGAAGCAGGGTTTATATGTGACAAAACTAAAACTGCAACTCCTTTAACCTCTTGTCCTCCTGGCCACTACTGCCCAGAAGGCACCAACACCCAAAACTTAGAGGACTACAAAAACTACTACTTGACTCAAAACGCTTTTTGGAGCGATAAAAGCGACCACTGGATGCAAAGAGGCCAGGGAATGACTGGAAACCACTACTCTGATGCCCCATTTATTCCTCAGTGCATAGCTGCTACCTTAGACAAAACTACCAAATGCACTGAAAACTGCAACTACCCCCAAGTGTGCCAAGAGAATCATATTTGCACTTTAGGGGCTAAAACCAATGACTCCCAGGCTACTGGAATCTATCCTAGACAAATGGAATGCGACACCAGCATTTACAAGTGTGATGAAGGAGATGCAGAAATCTTCGACAACAAAGACCTTTGTGACACAGGCAGGTTCTGTCCTGCAAGCACTGAGGGCTACGACATCTGCGAAGGGGATGATCCTAACTGTGCAAGCTGCAAGTGCACTAAAGGCAGCATATGCCCTTATCAAGGAATGTACTCTCCAGAACAGTGCCCTCCTGGAAGCCTGCAGCCCGAATGTGGAGGGACTGAGTGCAAGTTTTGTCCTGGAGGGTACTTTTGCCCATGCTACGAAACTTCTAGTGAAGACGTGCTTAAGGTTACAGCTGTGCACAGCAACGAGACTTCAGTGAGTGTACTTAACCTTAACCGGGAGATACTTCCTTCGGTTAAAGAAGTTGTTTTGAGCTTTTACAGTGGAAACCAATTTTTAGAGAATTTCACACTCTCAACTGAAGGGATTGGGCCTATAGAGTACTCGGAGTTTGTGTGCAATCACAAAAGAAAAGGAATAGTAGAGTGCCCTAAAGGCTATGAGTGTCCTGAAGGCGTTTCTAGACCGGTGCCCTGCCTTCCAGGCAAGTACAACGACAAAACAAAAGCTTCTGTCTGCAAAAAGTGCCCTATTGGGAACTACTGTCCGAACTCAGCTATGGAAGACTACGTGGAATGCGAGTTAGGCCAGGCCTGCCACCAAGAAGGAATGAGTGAAGGCTTTGAGTGCTTGGAAGGGTATTACTGTCTGAAAGGCACTGACTTCTACTCAAAAAGCGAAACATGCAATGCCGACCAAAACAACTGTCCTGTTGCTTGCAGTATTGGACACAAGTGCCCAACTGGTTCAAGCAGAGAAACTAAGTGCACTGGAAAATTTTACCAAGACAAAGAAGCCCAACCTAACTGCATCAAAAGTCCAAATGGGTACATTCCAAATAAGAACAACACAGGCATTGATATCTGCGAAGAGGGTTACTTTTGCAACCACGACAAAGAAGAAAACAACCTCTACGAGTTCTGTCCTGAAGGGTTCTACTGTAAACAAAAAACCGAGCAAGGAAACTCCTCAGTCGTCAACCCAGAATTGCCTTCCACAAGTTCTTGTGAAAATATTCCTGAAGGGGAACCTATACCCTGTCCTGCTGGGCACTTTTGCGTGAAAGGCTCTACTAGGCCAGATATTTGCCCCGTGGGGACTTACAGCGATGTTTGTGGCTTAGGAAGATGCAAGCCTTGTCCAGAAGGCTACAGGTGCACTGAGCAAGGAACAGTAACTCCAGTGCCTTGTCCTTCTGGAACTTACAGACAAGGAGCTGCTACAGAGTGTGTAGAGTGCCCTGAAGGGACTTGGGGAGCAAACAAACAGTCCAAAAGCCGCTTGAGTGACTGTGAGCCTTGTCCGGCAGGAAAGGTATGCTACAGAGCAGGCACTTACTCTTACGAAATGATGAGGGACTGCTACTCAGGGTTCTACTGCGAGCAAGGGACTGTTGAAGAATTCAATATGTGCCCCGACTCCTACTTTTGTCCCACAGGGACTAAGTCACTAGAAGAAGCAAAGCAAAACCTGTGTCCCAAAGGGTTTTACTGTCCCGAGGGCACTTCTGTGGCAGAAGAGATGCTGAAAACTTGCCAAGAAACTCTAGAAGAGTGCTTGATTGGAGTGACTTGTCCTCAGAACAGTTACTGTCCAGAAGGGACAGGCATTAACTACTACGAGTGTCCTGAAGGAACTTATAGTGATGAAAGGTCTTCAAGTCTTTTTGACTGCAAAGAAGACCCTAACCTTCCCCCGAGAATTTACGACATGAGAAATGTGACTTTGAACGAGGACCTTAATACTACTGCTAAAGTTTCCAATGAAAATGGAGGCCTTACACTGTCTGCTTTATCTTACAACGTTTTCAAACTAAACACAGAGTTTTTGCCTGAAATTGGTAACTTAGGAGACGACTTCCATATTTTCATTTATTTGGAAGACGGAACCTACTCTTACAAAATCCCTTTTCTAGAAGGCCAGTCTTACTCACCTCTGCAAAGAGTGCCTTTGGCCCTTACTTACGAGTCAAGTATCCTAAACAACAAAACTTACGAGTTTGCCATTATAGCGCATAAAACGGTGAACGTCAAGTTCAACATAGAGATTTTAAACGGATTATTTTCGCACGAGTACTTCCAAAAGTACTTTAGTAAAGCACTTACGTTTGAGTTTTCAGAACAACTTCTTGAAAAAAAGACTTTTCTTTCAGTACTCAGCAGACAAAGCGCTGACTACTTTAGGGAGCCTATGAACTTAAACTTCCACTCTATTGTGGAAGGAGGACCTGAAAACTACGACTACTACGTACTTAGTTTTGTAAACTCTATTTCTATTTCAGTTCTAGATACTTTACCTGAGTCCACTCAGGAGTTCTTTCCCCAGCAGTCTAAAACTCTATGGGGAACCCTCCACACAAGGCAGTTATTGTACCCAATGGACTACCTTCCTTACTTCACTGACTGCTCGGAACTGGGAGCTTTCATTCCCTTTTACAAACTAATCACTCACAACTCCTGCGACTTAGTGAACCAAACCGATATTGTAACTGCTCAAATTTTAAGGCCCTACCAAAAACCCAAAGGAGACTACTGCGAAGTTGACTTAGTTTGCAAGTACGCTGAAAACTTTGACGATAAAAGCAGTAAGCAATTTTGGACTGATACCTCTGAACTAAGCAACTCATACTTGTTTTACATCACTAAAAACCAAGTTAGTGATTTTGAGTACGTAGAAGCCATTCCAGATCAATACACTAAAGGTAATAAGTTCAGCGATAGTTATTACGGAACTGAAAACTTAGTAGGAGTCCAGTCAATTCGAGGAAGTGAAGACTACAAGTCAGGAGACCTTCCGCGGAAAGTAGAACTTAGAATAGGTTACTACCAAAAAACCCAGTCGGAAAGGCAAGTTTTCTTAGCAGAAGTCCACTTCAAGGAGTTTGACTCGAGTTCAGACAGAACTTATGACTTTACCTTTGTGTACTACGCTTTGTCTTGGAAGCAGTGTTTGGACCTGTTTGCTTACGAGGACTATACTTATTACATCTTTGTAGGGGTGCTTTGTTTGATTATTTTGATGCCAGTTGTGGTTTACTGGGGAATTAACTACGTTTTCTCAAGGGTGCTTCCTAGGCCTCCACTTAAAGTGAGGCTCTACTTAATGGAGGCAGTTAAAGGATTCAAAGGAGTTATGATGGCTTTATTTCCTTGCTTAGTCTTAGTGTGTGTGCCTGTTTACCTTTTCAGAAACAGTGAAAGCATCAAAACTATTCCGGGGAGCTACGATGAAACTCAAACCTTAGAAGAAGAGAACTCCCAAGAGTCAGTTAGAATACTTCAGTACCAAAACGGAAGAACTGGACTGGTGCTGTTTTTAGTGGGTTGGTACATACTTTACCGAACTTCTTACTTAATGTTTCCAAGCGAATGCTTGACTTACGAAGACCCCCAAGAACTTAAGTTCCAGAACAGAAGACTTAGAGGACTTTACTTGTGGCGGGTTCTTTCAGTGTTGCTGTTTTGTGTTGCTATTCACCAGTTTGCTAAGTCAGAAGTTTACAGTGAGTACCAGTTCTTGTTTATAGTAGTGTTTAGTTGGATTGGCGACAAACTTTCTGGAAGGATCAGTTCGGAGCTTGACGATGAGCTCTACGCTCAGCCACTGTCAGGAGGGATACTGCTTACTATAATGATAATCACTTTGCAAGTGGACAAGTTTTCAGACTTTATAATTGGCTACATGACTCAGATTATGATCAAAATAGTTAAAAGGAGCTTTTTGGAGCCCTACAAACTGAAGATTCAGAGGCAAGTTAACAAACTCAAAGCACTACTTAAGATTAAAACTCCTGACGAAGCTTCAACGCTGTCGTTTGCAGATAGACAGTACTTAGAGCAGGTGATAGACTTCAGTGGAGCCACAGTAGAAAGCATTGCTACTTGGGTGTTTCCTATCCTAGTAGCTTTTAACTACTTTTTTTACCAGGAACTCAAACTAAGCATTGAGAAAAGCTTTTTAGTTTACTTTATGGCTTTTTCTCTGATGCAAGCAGTTTCAGAGATATTTTACGGAGTGTTTTTCAACAACGCTTTGGAGTGCCGCACTGGAAGTTTGATATCTGAAAAGTTAGCTGAACTCAGAAAACTCTACTTAAACAGGGAAACTAAGTGGGTGATGCACGACAAGACTCCTCACAAAGGAAAGCAACTAATGGAGAGTGTGCACAACTTGATGAGGATGGGGTTCTCTTCGCAGTACTTCTTTTTGGTAGCTTTAGGGATGATAGGTGTAGTTTCTGTGATGTACGGAGTGGAGCTTTGGGTGATTTGGGAGTACAACCCTTTCAAAGACTACCTTGGAATGGGTTCTGGAGTGGCTATAGTGTTTGTGTGTAGAGTCTTTGAGTTAGGTGTTACTTTTGTAGGAAACAAATTGAAAGTTTGGAAACTCAAAAAACAACCTGAACAAGAAGAAAACCTACAAAACGAGTTTTATGAAGAACTGGACTACTACGTAAGGCGGTCTTTGAGAACTGGGGAGTTTTACTTAAGGGAAGATGTACTTAACAAAGCTTTGGCTATGGCTTTAAATGACAAGTACTTAAGTGAAGTTTCAGATACAAAAAGAAAAGCTGAGTTAATAGAGTTCCTTAAAAAAATGCAAAGTGCTATTGCTCTCAACCGCAAAAAAGAACCACAGATTGAACTTGAAGAAGTTAGCTTTATGGACGAACTCAACGACTGGAGTGAGTTACTTACCTACGACTGGTCGGAAGCTCTTTAAGCTAAAGCTAAGTTTTAATATAAATGTCAGTAGCTGCAACCGACGAAATGTGTGCTGTTTGCTTTGACGTTCTGACAGCCACACTGCGGAAACAAGACCCAGAGTTCTACATAAGTTCTTTTTACAGCAACGAACCCCTGGCCACCACCCAGTGTCCTGTGTTTGTCACTTGGAAAATTGGCAGTGACAAAGACTTAAGGGGCTGCATCGGGACTTTCGACCAAAGCACTCCCATTGGCCAGGTAGTTCCTAAGTACGCCCTTATTTCTGCTTTAAACGACTCGCGGTTTCCACCTGTTTCAATACGAGAAATCCAAGACCTGCACGTGTCAGTGAGCTTACTCACAAACTTCACACCCATTGAAGACCCCTTAGCCTGGGAAGTGGGCAAGCACGGCGTTGAAATTGAGTTTAAGGTGGGAGGAAGGAAGTACTCAGGAACCTTTTTGCCGGAAGTAGCTAAAGAGCAAGGGTGGGACCAAGCCGCTACCTTAGTGCACTTGTTCAGAAAAGCAGGGTACTCTGGTGCGAGAACAGGGCCTCACGTTGAACTCGTAAATGCCATTCAACCTAAAGTAGTTACTTACGAAAGCTCCAAAAAGTCCATGAGTTACTCCAAATACTTGTCTTACAGAAAAATCAATTAACTCCCTAATTAAGTTACATTAAAGGTTTCTTGTTTTTCCTTTCTCTTGCTGTTCCTCACACTGTAAAATATTACTTTTGGGTAAAAAAGCGCGGTTAAAATAGAAAACCCCAGTAAAAGCCCTGCATAAACAAGCGAACACACCTGCACTTTGCTGCTGCAGTTGTCTCCTCCGTCACAAGAGTACCTTTTCTGCATAGAGTAGATTCCAAAAGAAGTGTAGCAAAGCACCAAGGCAAAGTAAATGTCCTTGAACTTACTCAGCATAATCACTCCTAGTACAAAAGCCACACTCATCATCACCAGTGTCCAGTTTTCGTTAGGCCACCCTAGAAAGTTAGCGTCTTTGTTGCTTTCGCCAGAAGCTTCCACTATCAAAAGTATTGTGTACCCACAGGACTCAACCAGTATCCAAGCTGTCAGTATAGAGAACTGCACGTGGATTCCAAAATACTCTAGCCACGAAACATAGTACCTACCGTCGTCCTCATACTTAACTCGTGAATAGATAAAAAAAACTAAACTCGTGACTATTACCAAACAAACAACGTTGAATATCATAGGTACAAGCATTTTGAAGTAGCTCTTAGAAACAAGGTAAATAGCCAGCAGTATGTAGACTGGAAAGTTGTAGTACCTAATTTTGTCTGAGAGAAGTGAAACCACATTGGTGTTGTTTTCAAGAAGAACAGGTATAAGGCACCCTCCCAAAAGAACTACGAGTCCCCAAAGAACTGCTGCGAAGTAAGGGTCTACGTTAAAAGGAGTGTCAGAGCTTTCGTAAACTTTAAAGTCCATCAAGCACTCCCCTACAATGTACCCAGCCAACTCAAATGCATACCCCATAAAGTTGAGGCCCCTAAGCAAATTAATTTGATAAGTTGTGTACCTAGAGTACATCCAAGCCCCTGGGACATTTTTTAGGGCTTCACCAGTTAAAACGATGGAGGAGTTAGAAGAACTTATAGACTTTTGGGCGTAAAAGTCACCTTCTTTCAAAAGCAAGTACTCTATTTCTTCAGTTATGTAACACGGAGCGTCTTCTTGCAATTTATCTCCCATTTATAGCAGTCTGAAGAACTGCATCTTAGTTACTATAATGGTAAAGCGAAAGAAAAACGGTAAAGGGTCACTTCCCGCCAGTCAGGAGTCTGATATTTTCCAGCCTTTAGAAGACCCTTCTCACTACGAAACACAACTAAAGCAAATTGATGAACACATTTTGCAAGAAGAACTTAAATTTTTCGAGAATGAACAACAAAAAACCTTAGCTCCTAACTCCACCCCTGAAGACTCCATTCCTATCAGTGTAGACATCAGGGAGCTGGACTTCAAGCACCTTGCACAAGTACACAGAGAAATCAAAGGCAAGCTTTTCGACGTAGTCATGATGGACCCTCCTTGGCAACTTTCTGGCGCGAACCCCACCAGAGGAGTAACTATTTCTTACGAAGCCCTGCCTGACTCCTCTATAGGCTCGATGCCCATACACCTTCTCCAGGAAAACGGACTTTTGTTTATCTGGACCATCAACGCTAAGTACCGCATGACACTCCAGTTAATGGAAAAGTGGGGCTACAAGTACATTGACGAAGTTGTGTGGGTCAAGAAAACCTGCAACAACAAAATAGCTAAAAGCCACGGATACTGGTTGCAGCACGCCAAAGAAACCTGCTTGGTAGGGGTGATTGGGGACTTGGAAGTGAGCTCTCAAGAGATCCCTGACGTGATTTTTAGCTTGAGAAGAGGGCAAAGTCAAAAGCCAGAAGAAATTTATGAAATGATAGAAGCTTTGGTGCCAGATGGTTCCTACTTAGAAATTTTTGGAAGAAGAAACAACTTGAGGAACGGCTGGATCACTATTGGAAACGAAATTTAATTAGTAAGGTGCTTTTTAAGTTCAGCATGGATAGTTTTAATATGTTTGGGAATTGAGTTGGCAGTCACTTTCTTAACCATCGCTTTGGGCACACTGCCTCCAAAATTACCAATGGTAATGTTAACTACTTTGGACTTGTTGCCTTCTTCGTCTTCTTCAATGGGTTCAATGTAGTACCCGCCTACGTCAATCTTTGCCCTAATAGGGTCTTTGCACTCAGGGTAGTCTGAGTGCTCACAAGAAGTATTTACCATAAGTACTCCGTTGTGAATTTTTAGAATTTTACTAGCTAGCACGCAGTCCCTAGGCGACATAACTAGTAACTTTTTGAACTTTGTATATGATACAACTATTTCAGGCAGGGGCTCAGAAATTACTTCCATTCGCTCAATGTTTTTGTCCCAAGTGCGCCTTAACTCAGTGTTTTGGATGAAGTCCAGAAACTCCTCAGCAGTGAAGGGCATTTTCCAAGAAGCCTTGATGAAGTAGCCTTCAGGCAGATCGGACGCAAAGATTCTGAACCCTTCTTTGTTGACCATTTCTTCCATGCCTTCTTCTTGCAAGGGTTGCTTCAAGTGGTTGTAGAAAGTCAAACTAGCAGACTCTATAAGTCTAAGTAGGTACTCAGTGTCTTTGCTAGTTGATCCAAACGAGGAGTTGGACTGGGCAGTTGAGGACTCTCTGGGGTTGTCTTGTAGTAAAGAGTACTGCATTTCCTGGGACTCAGGTTCCTCTTCTGTTGAAGAAAAGCAGTTCGAGCATAGTCTATTCACTTTGTTACCCATTATGTATTAAATGTGTTTTAGAAATTCCTAAATTAGCTAGTTCGTCAGCTCTAGAGTTAGCTTCTCGGTAAACATGCTTGATGTCCCACTGTTGGATTTCCGCCAGCAAAGTTCTGATTTGGCTTAGTATTTTTTTCAAGGCTTGGTTTTTAGCTTTAAACTTTTTGTTGATTTGGTTAACTACTAGCAGGGAGTCGCCTCTGATATGAAGTACTTCGACGTTTAGTTTGGTTGCAGCTTGAAGTCCTTCCATCAAAGCAGTATACTCAGCAAAGTTGTTGGTTTGCACTCCTAAGTACCTAGAGCCTTGGTCAACTTCTGTGTCTTTATTTAAAATAACCCACCCTGACCCAGCTTCTCCAGGGTTGCCTTTTGAAGCTCCGTCAAAGTACAGGTAGTGGCACTTATCCTTGTGGTTTCTTTTGTTTCCAGTGCAGCCTTCCTTGGGTTCTTGTCTTTGGCGCTTCACTGGAAAGCTGAATTCTTGGGGCTCTTTTTCAGGTTCCTTTTGAAGAGTGTTGTTTTTTAGGTAGTTTTCAGCGTCTTTTTTGAGCTTGAAAGACTTGAACTTAGCTTGGGGATACTTGTGGACTTGCTTCTTGCACTCTTCCCAAGTCCTGAAGATGCCTTTTTGTCTGCCGTTTGCAACAGCGTAGAATTTAGGTGTGTTTCTTCCCATTTTAATTATTAAAAAAGCGAGTTTTGTGTTGGGACTTGGAAAAGTCAGGACTGACCACTTTGCAGTTAGGAGTGACTTTAAAGTAGGACTTGTAAACGTTATCTAGATTTATAGAAGAGTTGACTTCTTTAACTTCACGAAAGCGAGGGTAGCCTTTGCTGAAGTTAGGTATGCTAGTTGCTAAGTTCTTTTTGGTAAAGGAATCTTTGCAGCTGTAGCCAAAGGGCGAAATAGGTTTAATTCTTCTTTTGGGGTTTGAAAGCTTCGAAAAACTATAAGAAGGACTTGACTTGTACTTAGAGCTGTTTTGAGGGGTTAAGTTATTTGACAAGAACCTTTGCTCAGAAACTTGGTTAGTTGGAAAGTTTCTTTGGACTTGTTTCTGGAACTCCACACTGCCTTTAGGCTTAACTAGGGGTTCTAAGGACTTGTTGGGAATCCTTTGGAGAAGTCTGTTCTGGTAAGTGTCTGGGTCCATAACACTAGCTTCTGACTGGTTGGAGTTAGGCTTGTGGGGGTAGCAACAAGTAAGGTCATGACTTAAGCACTCTGGCAGCAAAATATTGGGTCTTTTAGGTGAGTTGGTTTCTTCGAACATAACTGGGGAAGGGCTTCTTTTCAGAAGGAAAGACACGTTTGGAGAGTATTTGGTTGAAGGAGGAGTTGTTTCGTTAGAGCGTTTCTAAGTAGCCCTTACATAAACTTCGTTGTAGTACTCACGAGAAGGTGAAGTGAACACAGGAGAGTTTCTGATTTTCTTATCAAGTTGGTCTTTCTCGAGAGCTTTGGCTTCCTTTTGGAGGTTCTCGAGTTCCTTTTTTGCTTGTTCGTTTGTTATAGGGATCCTTCGGGGTTTTTTGGTTTCAGTTTTTTCGTCCTTAACAGTGAATCTGGTTATTCTAGAGAACTTTGAAAAGTTCCTAGAGTACAGGGTTTCCTTTAATTTTTCTAATTGAAGCATAATTAGTTAATAAATGCAACAGGGCACGGAATTCAGTAGACTCATGCAAGACGCAGTGGCGATAAAAAGTGCACAACTCAGTAAACTCCGCAAAAAGTTCGACTCTTGGCCCCAGTTCCACCAAGCAGGACTGTACTATTGTGAATCTTTCAAGGACTTTAGACTGGACTCTCTGGAAAAAAAGCTTCAATTGTTCCAAGCTAAAAAAGCAGAGGGTAGCGACTTCGTAAATAGCGGGGAGTTCCAGAAAGCACTCCACAGGTACGAAGAAGCACTGACTGTGTTTAGGTGGGTTGAAAACGCCAACCCTAACTGGCGTAACTCAGGGATCGAAGACTCAGACCTAACTTTGAAGTTAGAAGAAAAGACTCCAGAGGTTACAGAGTGCATGGTAACTGCTTACTTGAACATAGCTTACTGCAACATCAAACTCCAAATTTGGAAAGAAGCTTTGCAAGCCTGTGACGAAGCACTTAAACTCAGCCCTAACCATGTAAAAGCTCTTTACCGAAAGTCACTAGCGCTCACTTTGCCAGCTGGGTCTGACATAGACGACTACAAACAAGCAGTTACTCTTTTATCAACTGCTTTGAAACTAGACCCTCAAAACAAAACAGTCAGGGCCAAACTAACCGAGTACAAACACTTCATCAAAGAACAACAAATCAAGTCCAAACAAACCTTTAAGTCTTTTTTCAGAAAAAGCACCTACTCAAACCCTCAGCCCCAAGCCAAACAAAACCCTTCTCAAGAAATAAACGCCCTCATACACCAAGCCGAAGTAATGGTTAAAGACTTGAAAGCCCAAGAAAAGCACAAGGAAGCTAAAAGCTTAAGGAAAAAACTCAAACAAATGAAAGACTTTAAAAAACAAGCCAAACAGAAACAAGTTGCTTTTGAAAAAACCCAGAAACTCAAAGAAGAAGCCCAAAAGTACGGGCTGGACTTAGACGACCCAGAAGTGAGAAGTCAAATCAAAAAACTCTGTGAGGCCAAACCTGCCAAAACCTCCAAATGGAAGTTCTACGCCCTAGGAGCCTTAGTTGGTTTGCTAGTGTTTTGCTACAACTTTTTCCAATTAAACTATTCTAATTTACGTTAAACCGTAAAATAATAACATGGAAAAAGACACCCAACTAACTATACAAGAAAGGATACTGCTGGAACACAGCGGAATCAGAAGGTCGCTCCGCAAGAAGAAACCCAGAAAAAACTCACCTATTTCTAGAAAAGACCAGTTGAACTTCACACCTAAGTTTTGGAGCAAAGGCATACGAAACAAGTTTTACAACCCCACAAACGAGGACGAAATCCCAGAGTTTCCTTACAGATTTTAAATTTTCCAGCGAAACTTTGCGTTTTATAAAGATAAATGGAACAATTTAAGTATACATACTTTGCTTTAAACAAACCAGTGCTTGACCTCTTCACTCAAGAAACTCCTAGCTTAACGGTTCTTGAGCCAACTTGCTCTTCAGAATACTTAGTAACTGCTAAGAATTCAGTTTGTTCCGAAGCGGAAAAACCCCTTTTAAGTTTTTCTGACTCGAAATACTTTGAGCCTCTTAAAATTAATGAAAAGCACAGTTTAGAAGTTTATGTGCAAAGGACTCAACACAAAAAAAGTTTGGAACCCCTAGTTATTTCGCAGTACCTCTACTGTGCCCCTCCTGTGGTTCCAGGTTACTTTATATCTAAGCACCAAGCAAAGAACCAGCATTTAAGTATTGCAGTTATGAGCAACTACTCAGTGCACAACAAACTCTATACTGAAATTGAGTTCCACGAAGCTATACCTTTCAGAGACTCAGTTACCTCAGAAGGATTTACAGGGCGTTCAAACACTACAACAGTGGATTCTGACATGTTCCAGTTTATGGAAGACGAAGACGGATTTGAACTTAACAGGTTCACTGAAGAAATAGACGAGTTTTTCATATGCGAAATCTGCAGAAAAGTAGTTAGGAAACCCCGTGAATGTAACTCCTGCCAAAACTTGTTTTGTAAAAGTTGCATTGACTTAAAAAACACCTGTCCGTCAGGATGCTTCGACTTCAAACCTGTGAACCCTTCTAAGTTCGCAATGCTAGTGTACTCTAGACTCAAACTTAAGTGCAAAAACCACTCCAGCGGCTGTGAGTACTTTTCTAAGATCAAAGAAGTTTGCGAACACGAAAAAAACTGCTCTTTTGAAAAAATAAAGTGCAGCAGTCCAGTTTGCAATGTTTACTTTGTAAATTCCCAAAAAACCCAAGAGGCTCCTGTTTGCAGTGAACTTTGTTCCACAGTGATGCTTTTCCAAAAAGTCCTCAGAGAAAAGCCCCAACAACAAGTACTTCAGGAGTTCTCAAATTACCTCACTAAAGCCAAAGAAATAATCCAAGAAGAAGTTGAACACGAATTATTCCCTTTAATTCTGGAACTCCAAAACAAAACCAAACAACTAGAAGACTACCGCAGTAACAAAAGAGCTATATATAGAGAACTCAACGAAAGAAGGTACAAGCACCACCCCGGCAAATGGAATTCTACTGTTAAGAAGTGGTCNTGCTGTGGATCTTTAGACATGTCAGCTGTAGGGTGTAAAAACCTTAATTAAAATACAGTTACCTGGTGGAAAGAATGTTAGGCAGTCTTGGCTGTTTGGTGCTTTCCGACCTTCGGTGGGCAACCTTGGCAGAAAAAGCATTAGTAGGACTCATAAGTTTACTTTGCGGTTTGATTTTAGGAATGACTTTGGGGACTTTAGCATGGGTGTGTTCAGGTCTTGACCTACTAGAACTTGCTGTAGGCATCATGTACTGAGGCGAAGTTGAGTTCCTCAAGTTGAACTTTATGCGGAAAGCTTTGCGTGGAGTTCCAGCTGTAATTGGGCTGATTTTGGAGTCCCTTGACCTTTGAGGAGAGGTTCTAACAGCTTTGGACTCTGTGACTCGGGAAGCGTGGCAAGCAGTGTACTTGTTGAAGGTTTTTTCGTTTTCAGGTTTACTGAAAAGGAAGGGCAAGGTGTCTTGTTCCTTTTCTTGGCGAATGTTGTAGGAAACCATGCACTTTTTGAGGCGTTGTTGTTTTTTCTTTTCAAGCATTTCTTGAATCATGAGTTTTTCTTCGTACTCAGAGTCATAAAAAGACTCACTGTCTTCTTCAGGGTCTAGAAGTTGTTCTTTGAGTTCTGGACTTCCGAACCCAAAGTCAGTGGCTGTGACTTCAGAAACCTCTAAAGACTCAGGAGTCGGCTCGCTAGGTTTGGACTCTAGAGACTTTTTAGTTTTTGCTTTTACAGGTTTCTTTTTCTCTCCGAATTTTTGAATTTGTTTGTACTTCTTAAGGCGCCTAGCTATGAGTCTCACCCTTACTCCGGAAGCCTTGAGTAGCATTTTGACCTTTAGAATGGCTAATCTGAACTTAATCTGTTCGAGTTTTTCGAACTTTTCTTTTTCTTCCATCAAATGCTGTTTGCACAAGTCTGCTCTCAGTTTGTAAATTCCTAAACGAATCACTCTGTAAGTTTTTTCAACCTTTTCTCTTTGAATCTGGTCGTAAACGTGCTGGAGTCTTCTGACCTTTTTAAGGAACAAGTACTTCTTAACAAACCTTTGAATGCAGATTGCTGCAGTTTCTGGGGCTTTTCCAACATTGAGCAAGCAGTGCTCTGCAACTTCTTCTAAGTCTCCCAAAAAGTACTGATTGACGCCTCTGATAGTTTGGATTATTTCGAGCTCGTAGTTCTTCCTAGCTAGGAATCCTCTAACGTGCTTCTGGATGAAAACTGCTTTTTCGTTCATTAAAAGTTGCTTTGCTTGCATATCTAAGATTTCTTGTTGGACTTGTTTGACTCTGAGTTCTTTTTCTTCTCTAACTGAAAGTTGGTTTCTGATCACTTTGAGTTTTTGATGGGTGTTGACGATTTTTTCCCTTAGGAGTTTTTTCTGTCTATCAGAAATAGACCGGAGTTTAACAGGTTTTTCCAAAGAGTTGTCTTTGTAAAAGTGGTTTATTTGTTTAGTGAAGTCCTTTTTAATTCCGTACCATTCTTTGTTAAGGCTTTGGTTGAATTCCATACTAAACCGTTTATAATTTACATTCAATGTCTAAATTAACCCAAAACTTTAACAACACTGAAACCTTAGCTAACTACTTGTCAAGCACCAGCAGCCAAGACAAAATCCAAGAATTTTACTCACAAGTCCAAGAAACTCTGAACAATTTCGACTCCAAAGTCAACTCAGTAGTCCACCAGCACGAAAAAGACTTCCTCAGTGCTTTTAGGTGTGTCATGCACCAAGTATACAATGACATGCAACAGTTAAAGAACCAAATAGACCAGCAAAGCCAAAAACTCCAAAAAGACGAAGCCTTAACTAAGCTCAAAGAGTCCCTTCAATGGTTCCAAAACGAAGCTGTTTCTCTAAGCCACGCTTCCACAAAGCTCCACAACAAAAACGAGCAAACCAAAGCTAGACTCCACGAAGTAGAAAGCGAAAACACCTACTTAAAAGAAACTCTCAGAGAAGTAATGAGAGAAAACAAACAACTCAAAGAACAAAAAGAAAAATCCACTTCTGAAAAGTCCGTTGAAGAGGAAATGACCAGCAGCTCCAAGTATATCCAACCTGCTGACGACCTAGAAGAACTCTCTACTACTTTTGAACTCCCTCCACAGCTCCTAAGTCAGTTACAAACCATCATCAAAAACAAAGACAAAGCCACCCAAGAAATAGTTAACCGCTACAAAAGACAACTCGAGGCTAAAAACCAAAAAATCAAAATACTAACTTCCCAACAAAGTGCAGCTTACTTACAAAAGTCAGAGTTAGAACAGCTGTTCATTGACTGTGTTAACGAAGCCAAACGCAAAACACTCAGCAGAAGAGGTAAAAGCAGTTCCCCCAACACCAGCAGACTCCCTGCTATGTTTACTTCCAATGAAAAAAGGTCCCTTATTGAGAACTTCTTAAGTGACGACAGTGTTATTTCAGCAGTCCAAGATAAACTTTTTCCTAAAATCAAAGAAGCCAAAAGAGACTCAGCCAGCTCTTTTATGATCACTAGAAAAAAGTCTAAGCCCAGAAACTACGCCATTCAGAACGGCAAACTCCTGATCAACAGGAAACTGACTTCTTTCAAGATTAATTAAATGTATTAGTTGATATGTATATTATAAACTGAGTTTTCCAGAAACAACAGCTGGTCCACTTCAAAGCAGTACTTGGAAGCTTGGGGTCCCCAGTTACTGCGGGCTTCTTCAAATATCATTTTGTCAGCTGTTCCTTTTTGGCGGTGGTTCTTCATGAAGTCATACACGCAATAAAAAAGAGAGTCCCCCATCAAGTGGATGCATGAGTCCCTTACTTGCTTAGTCCGGGATTTAGGGCTTCTGAAAGACATTCTAGGTTTTTTGCGACGAGCTCTGAACTTTTTGGGGCAGAATACCTCAACTTCTGAAAAAACCTTAGTTAAGCTAAGTCTTTTTTGAGGGTCTTTGTTTAGCAGCTGCTTAACTAGTTCCTTTAACTCTCTAGAGTAGAACTCAGGGATCTCATCAGGAGTATCCGAGATTATTTTCATGGCTAAGCTCAGTAAGTTGTTTGCCACAAAAGGAAACTTGAGACTGCACATTTCGTACAAAAGCACCCCTAAGGACCAAACGTCGCTTTTGTAGTCATAGGGGCTGTTTTGGCACACTTCAGGACTCATGTAGTAAGGGGTTCCAATCTGAGTAGCAGTTGTGGAACCTTGAAGCACTTTAGAAACTCCAAAGTCTCCTAACTTAACTACTCCTTCTTGAGTTAAGTACACGTTGGAAGACTTAATGTCTCTGTGCACTATGCCTTTTTGGTGCAGGTAGTCCAAAGCCAAACAAACTTGGAAAAATAAATTGAGTACTTTGCTTTCTTGAAGGTACTGGTTGTTTTGAGTGTGTTTTTTAAGCAAGCAAGCAAGGTCTCCGCCTTTGCAGTATTCCATGATTATGATGAGTTGGTCCTTTTCTACAAAGCTTTCTTTGTAAGACACAATATGGGGAGACTTAAGGTCACTGTGGAGCTGGGACTCCCTAAGGGCTTCTTGTCGGTCTTTTTCAGAAAGTCCAGCTAGGTTTACTTTTTTGGCAACTAGCTGGGTTCCGTCCAGCACTCTTTTTACTTCAAACGCAGAGCCCATGTTACCTACTCCTAGTAACCTAACTTCTTGGTACTTCCGTCTGTACATTTTCTATTTATAAATGGTGCATTTAAGTTATTTAAGTTTCTGTAAGATTTAACATTTATAGTTATGTCGAAGAGGTTTGGTTCTTTAGAAGACTTTCTTCTAAGCTACGATGCCCCCAGCTTGCCTGGAAGGGCAGTATCTAGCCTCGAGCACATTCCTAAAAAGAAAGCAGACTCGACTTCTAACAAAACGACTTTCCGAGATTTGAGTTTGATGAACCTCACTCACCTCCAAGAAGAACCAGACACCTACCACGTCTACAAACCCCAGCCCAAAAACATAGCCAAACTTATTGAAACTAACTCAAAGTTCGCAAACAATAGAAATAAGTTACCCAAACCTAGGTCCATTTCGGCTGACTACTCCTACGTGACCAGCAAAGTAAACTGTTTCCGCAAAAAAGAAGAATACCAGTCCAAAGTCCCCCAAAAAATCCAACTCCAAGAAAAAGTCAGAAACGAACTTCTGTAATCCATAATCAGCACCAAAAACAACCACTACTTCATCAGAACTATCAGAAAACAAACCAAACAAGACGAAGAAGCTTACAACTACGGCAACAAAGATAGCATCATGTTTGAAAGACTAGCTGCAAAACTCCTAGGCAAACAAACTCCTTTAGGCGCTAACAAAAGAAACGGAATTCAAATCCAAGCAGCAGTGGAAAAGTCACATATTGCTGCAAGGAAAGCACTGGAGTGCCAACGAAACATGTGGATGAAGAAAAGAAAAATGCCCAAAAACACACTTTTAATTTAATAATTATGTCAAGTCTGACCCTGCTAGGAACTCACTATTTGCTTGACGACAGAGTCAACTTAGTTGCTGAGTTCTTAGCTGAACACTTAACGCAGCACAACATTGAGATTGAAGCCAAAATAGGCAGGTTCGAGTTCACAGACAACAAACCTTACTTCCAACACATTTCTTGGCTAAACCACAGTGTAACGCCTTTTCGCTTCAACTCTTCACTAAACCACTTAACGTTTACTTCACTGATAGACAACTGCCGCAAACAAAAACTAAACTGCAACTTTGCCCAGACACAAGACACTATTTACAGAACCAAACTCAAAGCTTCCAAACTCAGACAGACTTGTGACCAAGAAGGCAACATACTTGCAACAGTACTTAAAACAAGAGTTAAGGACCTTAACATTCTAGTGAACCCTGAAACTGGACTTGGCTTTAGACTGTCTGCCAACATAGAAGAACCACTTGACTCTATTCCAGAAAACTCTAAACTCGTTTACATGCGCAACAAGTCCAGACACGAGTTCGAGTTCCAGTACTTACGACTAGACCTTACAGAGGTCCAAGCTAACCAACACCGCAGCTTTGAAGTGGAACTAGAAATATCTGACCTCGAGTTTGTGAGGAAGCATGTAGAAGGTTATGTAAACGGAGGCGATACAAGCAGTTTACTAGGAGTTGCCAACAAACTGTGGCAAAACGTACTTGCAGTAGCTTTCCACAGACCTAGAGCACCTATTCCCGAAGCAGAGGAACCTCAAGCATTCAAAACCCAAAGGGAAAACAAGTACGCCCAGCACTGGGGAGGTGTAAAGCCTATAATAGGCGACTACCTTTACGAAATAGCTGGAGAAGCCAAAGATGAATTTACCTTTTAAAAACGCGCGTCCCAAAAAAGCTGCCAAACTCCTTTGAGGTAACTTGTAATCTCGTTAGTACCCATTTTGCTTTGCCCGTAAACTCTGTCGACAAATGTTATTGGGACCTCTTCAATTTTGTACTTACTTTCACGCGCCCTCACTACAGCCTCCATCTGGAACACGTAGCCCCTCGACTTGATTCTGCGCATGATGTCTTCTATAGCGTGCTTTTTGTACAGTCTGAAGCTGCCTGTTAAGTCTGAGCACTTGGGGTTCAAAGCTAGAGTTGCTATGAAGTTAGCTACTCGGCTAGTTAGTTTTCTGTATAAGTTCCACCCAAACACTCCTCCGTCTCCTCTGTAGCGAGTGCCTGTGACAATGTCTGCGTTGGTTTCTTGTTGTTTGCGTATAAACTTAGGAATGAACTTGGGGTGGTGTGACAAGTCTGCGTCCATCAGTATTATAAAGCTTCCTTCGCATTGCTTAAGTCCGTCAATGTAAGCTGAACCCAGTCCGAGTTTCCCAGGCCTAGCTAGGAGTTTGATTTTCTTAGGGTATATTTCTTTGAGTTGTTCCACAACGCTTTGAGTGCCGTCTGGACTGTTGTCGTCAACTACTATCACTTCTAAGTCGATGTTGCTTTCCTTTGCTACTTTCATGAGCAAGTAAATGATGAGAGGTAAGTTTTCTCTTTCGTTGTAAGTAGGCAGCAGCACTGAGTATTCAGGCATATTTAAGGTTATTATTCTTCTTCTTCGCCGGGGTCGTGATCTAAGTCTATTGCTTGGCAGTGGGAAATAGCGTACAAAAGTTGTCTGCGAACTATTTCTTTGGAGGAGTACTGGGGCAGGTCTAGGGAAAAGAAGCAAGTGTGGGAAACTGGCAAGTAGCTGTCTGGGTTTGCTGAGTGGTGTCTGTTGATGGTGAAGTTTTTGAAGCTCCCCACTGCAGGCAGTCTAGACCTTCCCCACACAAACCTCAAAAACATAGTTCTTTCTTCATGGTTGAACTCTTCTAAGACTTCCCAGAAGAACTTGATTGTTTGGTCGTCTTCGTTGTAGCCTTCGTACTGAGTGTTGGACTTGAGTCTTCCGATGTCAATCACTGGTGCTCCACACACCAAAGACTCGACGTGGTTCCAAGAAAACATGTTCAAGAAGTCCAGTGGAATCACTAAACTCATTCCTTGTCTGATTCTTAGGTAGGCTTCGTCGTTTTCGTGAAGTCGGTACTCGGATATAAGGTCTGCGTACTGTTTCATGTTTTCAGGCGTAACTTTTTGGTAGGCTCCACTTTGGAGGAGTTCCACAGAGACTCCAGCTGAGTTCCGGGTAGTGAAGTTAAGGTCTTCTATCATGGCTTCGACGTCTGACTCTTTGAGGTTAGAAGCACTGGGGTTCCTGATCATTTCTACAGCTTGGAAGGTGTTTTCGTCAATGTCTTTTAGGTCGATGGTTTGGAGTTCTTGCAGACAAAGTTTTTTCCAAAACAAAGGTGGCAAAATAAGGTTAAGGTTGTTTTGGGTGCGAATGGCTGCCCCGAAGAGTTTCCCTAGGAAACAAAACATCTCTAGGTGCTTTGAAGAGTTTGCTTCAGGATTCACTAAGAAACAGTCCCTGTGCTGGCCTACTTCGTGCTTGGCGTTGGGAGAAGGTATAAACAGTGGAAGGAAGTCAGACATGAGTTCGTCGCACATGTGCGAAATTGTTTCGTTGTAAGGCCCACCAGCATCAGTAGCTCCTTCTTGTTTAAAGTTAACGTGGAAGACCCTTTCTGAGTTCCTCCACTCCTTGCCTTCTTTTTGGTTCATTTGCTGCATTACTTGGGAAAACACTGAAAACTTGTTTTCCTCGTCCTTAGCTCCACTTTCTTTGATTATGAAAGCGTTGATTTTGTCTATGAGGATCTCAGGTCTGGCTGACCCGTGAGTGGCTGAAAGGAAGTCCCTGAGGTGTTTACTTTTTTTGTAGTAAAAAAGAATTCCCCTTACTTCAATTAAGCTTTTGAGTAATTGACTTAGTTTTTTGTGTTCAGGAATCGAAATGTTGATGTACTGGATTCCGTCGTAGATGGTTTCGTTGAGGAAGAGTATGAACTTGAACCTTTCTAAAAAGACACTCAGGTCTATAGTTTCAAGGGCTTTGTACTTGACCCTTACTTCTTCAGTCAGTTTGATTTCTTCAACGTCTAAGTTAACTGGGTCTATGTTTTTGGCGTTCGAAAGGTTGTCGATGTACCTAACTAGTTGTCTGTCGGTTTCAGGTGATATGTTTAAGTGCCTAGTTATGAACTCGTCTAGTTGTTTCAGTTCTTCGTCACTTAAGTTCTCTAGAAAAGACAAGTTATCGCAGCTTTCAAACTCAGGCGTCACGTAAAGCTTCACTCCCCATTCTTTAGACACTCCTCCTGAGGATGGCCACATAAAGTCTTGGGGCATGTTTTCGTGCTGCAGCACTACACACTGGTGCTTTTGACTCAGCAACACACTTGGGTAGTGCTGTACTTTGTTGTTCTTTACAGACAAAGGCCCCCTGGCGACTTCTTGGTTGTTTTTGTATAAAACTAGTTCTTTTGTGTCAACTGCAGCTAAGAAACTAATTAAGTCTCCTGAAGTGAACTCTGGAAGTGAGTGCTGAATACAGTTTAAGTTGGCTTTGCCGGAAGAGTAGTACACGTAGCAGTTAGGTGATGAAAGAACTTGGGCAGGGTCTACGTCTTCAGGCATGATGCCTACGCACATTTCTGAGTCTCCACTTTGAGAAATCAGCATTTCGAAGTAGTAAGTGCCTTCTTTGATGCTTTGGTCAGTTATGTGGATGTGGGGTTCGTCTGAGGAAGAGTAAACTTGCTTTCCGTTTTCAACCTCAGGGTGGTCCTTGAATTTGAAGTAGTGAGAAATCAAGTAGCCTTGGTCCACTGGGTAGTGCAGGTAGAAGTAGTCAGACTCCACTAAGTACTGAAGACTGTCTAGTTTGTCAATTCTGATTTGGTCTGAGCAAAGGTACTCCAAAGTAACTTTGTTGCCTACTCTGCACCCAAGGCACACATGTACTACTAGCTCTTCGTCGGTAATGGTCCCCTCAGTTGGGTTTGAGTCGTTTAAAGAAAAACTAAGAGTCTTTTCGTACATGTTTCCTTCAATAGTTAAGGTGTCACCTGTGTTGGCTGAAGCTATGTTGGTCGAAGCCCCCAAATTAAGTTCGCCGTTTGCTCTGTAGGAGTAAAAGCTTTTGCAAAAGTCGTTTCCTGGCAAAGGACAAGTTGTTAGTTTGTAGTTGTTTTGGTAGTTATTCACTCCTACTATAACGTCTGAAGCTTCTTTAATTGCCTCGAACTTAAAGCGCAACTTAAACTTGCCTTTTCTGATCACGTGCTTAGAAACAGTGGCGTTCCAGCTTCCACTGGAGTCAGTTCTTTCCACAGTCGAGTTGTTGTTGGAAAGGGTTAGGTACTGGGCTTTTTGCTTGGGGTCAAACTCAGTAGACTCGGTGTAAGAGCAACTTGAAACAGGGTTAATGATTTGCTTGGCTTCAGGATCTTTGGTGAGCAAAATAGCTTGTCCTACTTCTAGTTTGGACTTGGAGTCTGCAGTTACTTGCAGTTTAGAAGCTCCTTTGACTTGGACTAGCCTAGAAACCCTTTCTCTAGGGTAGGGGTGAGAGGACTCTTCAACAATGCTTAAGCACTGAGGTCTGAGTTGGTTGTAGAACTCAAGCAAGAACTTCAGGAGTTCCCAGTTCTTCTGAGAGAAGCTGATAATGGCTTTAAGGGACTTGTTCAGTTTTTTGATCCAAGGTTCTTCAGAGTTGTAGCCTACCATAAGTTCGCACATCGCTCTGAACTTAGAGGAGCTAGAATTGCCTCCTGTGATCTTTTTGAGGTCCCTTGCTTCTTGGTATACAAAGTCCCTAGCTTTGTCAAAGTACTCCAAAAAGTCATCTTTGTAATCTTGGATTTCAGGGGGTTTTTGGAGCTTGGCCAGGACCTTTGTTCTATCGAACTCTTCTGGCTTGGCTTCCAGGGGCTTGAGTTCTACTGTAGGTTTATGGGCTTGGAAGAACTTTTCAAGGAGTTTTATAGTTCTAATCAGGACACTTGAACTGCTGGAGTTGTGAGCAAGCAATATCAAAGCGTTTAAAGCTTTTTGGGAGTAAAACTTTTGTAAGTGACTAGGAACGTTGACAGAAGGCAGCACGTTTTCGTAGAGCCAAATCACGTGTTCTACGTCTAAGTCTTTAAACAAGGGGTGGTACACTGGAAGTCTAGGAATGAACTTGCCTTGAGGCACTACGTTGAACTTGTAGCCCCAGTAAACTACTGAAGAGTCAGTGTGGAACCACATAAACACAGTGTCTCCTTCTACAGTGAAGTCTTTGAAGTTTTGGTTTTCTCCAGAATACTCGCAAATAAGGTCCTTTCTTTCTTCGTCTCTGTAGAACCTCAGTGGGTCGCAGCCTGACTCAGTGTGGGTTTGAGTATCAAACTCCAGTCTGAGTTGACTGGCCCCAGGAACAGACAAAGTTTCGTAAACGTCCATGTTGTTGTTGTAGGGGTGAGGAGATTCCACTAACATGTTGTTCATTTGAGTCCTTGGGTTTAAGTCCAAAGAACTAGCTAAACTCTGCAAAAGCATGTCGTGCAAAAGGATCTCTGAAAGCTTTTCAGAGGAGTCACTTAAAATACTTCTTGTGACTTCTGTGATTTCTCTATAGTTTCCAGAACAAGTTAAAAAGATCCTAGACAGCACCTTTTTGTCCTGCAGGTAAGCTGAAACTACTTCTGGGAAAATCTTGGCCCAAGAAAAGATAGAAGTTTTGGCTTCCCTTGCTCTGAGCTTGAGTTTACATTCTTCGAGCATGCAACAGATTTCGTGGGTACTCATGTTTTCAATGTCAGTTTGGAGTTGCGAAATTTCTTGTTTGTCTTGTTGGTCGAGTGTTTGTGAGTTGTCAAGGGTGTCAACCATTCCTCCTTGTTCCTCGTTGTCTTCAACTTCTCGCTTAAGTGCAAGGTGTTTTCCTAGTCCTCTAAATACGTTTCCGTTCTTTTTAATTGCTAAGCATAACAGTTTTTCTTGTGTTTCCAGCAAGTTAAACACTGGAATGCCAATGTTAAAGTTCCAACTAGGCACTGTGTAAACTAAGTTGTACCCCAAAGGAACCTCTACTTTCTTGAGTGAAGGTGACTCTACAATAGCTATGTCTGAAATTACACTTCCTAAGGACTGAGAAATCTTAGTCCAGGAAACCGAAACGTAAACAGGAGCTATGGATGAAAGTGGGTCTTTGGACTCTGACTCAATATGCAGACTTCCTAGGAGTTTGTAGGGGTTCTTGACTTCTGAGTTCTCAGAAACTTGGATGGCAGACAGAACCTTGTTGGCTTCTCTGAAAGGCGAAGTTCTAAAAACTAAGAGTTTCATTGAGTAATCCTCAGGACTGACGAACTTTCCTTCTCTAGCAATTCTAGCGACTTTGTAAGAAGGCTCTAGTTCGGACAAGTTGTCAATAATTTTAACGTCAGTAACTGCTTCGAAGTCTTTGAATTCAGGACTATCAAGGTAGTAGTTGGGGGAGTCTTCTTTAACAAGGCTTTCTAGTGACTCCAAGAAACTCACTTCAGAAAGTTCCTGCACTTTGTCTTCTTTGAGCCCCAGACACTGCAAGTACATTTTGTTCATGTCTACCTTTGTTTGCGACTTAACTACTGCAATCCTGTCTTTGTAGTTAGCTTCTTCTAGGATTTCGCAGTCTTGCCAATAAGATAAATCTGTTTCCATTTTGTTTTCGTAGAGTGAAAGGCCCTTAAGAATCACTCCTTTGCCTTCTTTTAAGTGGAGTTTAAAGTCCCCGATGCTGAAGCCTGAGTAAATGTGCCCCTTCACAGCCTTTACAGTGACTGCAGCTGAAGTTTCTTTGTAAATCACCTCAGCGTTTTGGTTCTGGTGCAAGTGAACTCTAAATTCGTAGTTGTTTGACTTAGAAGCACCTTCAAACAGGACTATTTCGTGGTTATCCACATAAACACGAGCAGACACAGTTTCATCTACAAACAAAACCAAACTTAAGTCTCCAATGCTAAAGCCTATTTGCCCGGAGTCTTCCCAACAAGCAATGGACAACAGCATAGTTATGATGCCACAGTTCTCTTTTTTAATGAGGTTTCTAAACACAGAAGGTTTGAACTGGTACTCCAAGTAAGCGTTTTGGATAGATTCTTCAGAAAAAATAGCCTGATGGCCTAGTTTGTTAAAAACATGGTCTAGGTTTTCATTTAAGGTGTAGCAAGTGAAGCTTTTGGCTTTTTCTTTGTCAAGTTTGAACAAGCAATTGATTTCAACTTCTTTTTTGTCTTCTTCAGGGGTTTCTTTTTTCTCTTCTTCTTCTACTTTTTCTTCTTGTTTCACTTCATAAATCTTGTTTTGGTAGCTTTTTTTAAGGATTTCAAGGGTTTTTTCTTCTTTGGCATAGTTGCAGGTTTCACTGACTAACTGAGTCACAAGAAAGTCCATTGGCTTAGACACAGTTTCTTTGGGGAGTTCCAGTTTTAACTCAGAAAAAGAGTGAAGTAGTGAAAACACTATGTGGTTAATGGTGTTTAGGAATGTTTGGTGCACCAGAACTGAGGGAGTGTTTTCAAAGTTCCTTTCTTTAAGTAAAAGGTTTGCCCTGAGTAAGTCACTACAAGCTTCAAAAAGCACATGCAAGTTGTGTGGATCTAAGTCAGTAAGTTTCAAAGGACTGGGTATTACGCACTGCTTTATAGAGTCTATTTCAATAGTTTCGGTTTGGTTTTGTTCTTTGTTGAACAGCAAAGGACTCTCTAAACGCAAAGAAAACTCATGACCTACTCCTCCAGCTTTTCTTATTACAAAGTTCCACTCTCCCAGAATCCCTTCAACACAACTGGGCATCAAGCAAGCCAAAACTCCACCTATTACGTGGTAACACCCTAGCACTGTACGCTTAGAGTTAAGAACTTCTTCGTCACTTGACAACTTTTCTAGAAGAGTTTGCACTGTTGCAGAAAACTCCTGAATGCAGGAACTCTGCCAAGTTTTCGACTTAAGGAGTTGGGAAGCTAAGTCCCAAGCATCCAAGCCCAATGCACTTCGCTTTCCCAAACTTAGCATAGCTTCTCCTTCCCACTTGATCTCAGTACTCACACACAGAGAAGCCAAAGCAAACTGTAAACGCAAGTAGTTTTCCGAAGGGTACTCAGAACCTAGGTACTTAGTGATGTTTTGCAAGTTCAAAGAAGGAAGCAGTTCAGTCATTGACTCCGGAGAAAAGCCTTCTAAAATAGTGCACTTAAGAACCTTCAAAGCATAAATAGTGAGTTGGAAGTTGTCGTAGCTAAAGGCAAGTGAATGGAGTTCCTTCACAAACTCTTGTCTGGACAAAAGTCGTTTAGAAGACTTAGAAGTCAGGGAAGTGTGGAGCATCCACAAAAGCGACCTTAAAAAGTGAGAAGTTACCTTGTCTGAAAGCTCCTTTCTGGAGTTTTGCACAAACTCGCACGAAGGCGGAATCATTTCATAACTTGAGTTTTTAAGCTCCTCTGCAAGTTGCGAGTAGAACTCTTTACTTAAGTCAGAAGCAGAAGGTCGTGCCACTGCATTGATGAAACAGAAAAAGTCCAGTTTTCCTGAGTTGTTGAGCCAAGCTGGGTCTACTTCTTCTAAAATCTCCAAAACAGACTCAGAGTCAAGGATTCCTACTGGTTCGGCTTTACGGAACATTTCTAAAAGGTCAACTAGTTTGCTGTTTTGGAGTCTAGAAGCCACTCCTCCTATGAAGTCGCCTAAGTTAGCAAATTCTTGAGGCCACTCTATGTGTTCAGTTTCTTGAGTTTCAGGAAGTACTTCTATCAAAGGACAGGTCCTCAGGAACTCTTTGCTGTCTTCACTTAGTTCGTCAGTGTCTTTGTCTCGCTTAACTGAGTGCAGGAACTTAAACAAGTCAAAGTCCCCGTTTTCGTTCTTCCAAGCTGGGGAAAAATCCTCTAGTTCTTGGTCACTGCTTTCAATTTCTCGGATTTGCTGGATGGGAATAGCTTTTCCGGTGTGCTTGATGTCCCACTTTAAGTAGTTGTCAAGCATCTTATGCACAGTTTGGCACTTGTGTGCAGAGATGTGCTCTAGGTACTCCACTATGTGCAAGTTGGTGGTTCTGAGTTCTTGGGGGTTGACCCACTTCTTTCCGTTGATGGCTTCTTCAATTTCTAAGGATAAAAAGGCTTTGTTAAGGGGTTCTTCGTCTAGAATGAAGTTTTTGTTGTAAGAAGCAATTTCGTTGAACACTATGTAAAAAAAGGTTTCTTTTATTCTGGTGAGTGGATTTGAAGCCGTCGACACCCTTTCCCAAGAAGCTTCTGGAGTTGCTGTGCAACAGTAAAACAACAGTTTAAGTACATTCCAAGCTGAAGTTTTGAGTTTCTGGACTTCTTCTAGAGTCTTCTGGTCTTTCTGAACTTTTTTATAGATTTTTTGCACAGCTGAGTACTCAAATTCGTAGTCTTTTGTGACTTTGGTAAGAACTTTGTCGCTTTTTTCGTACTCACACACTAAAAACTTAGGAGTGTGTTCGTCGCCGAAGTTTTGAGGAAGGGCTTTGGGACTGGGCTCTTCAATAAAGTAAGCGTTAGTGATGGGTTCTCCTTTCTCGTAAATAGGTCTGAAGTACAGCCCTTCTTTCACAGGAATCCAGTCTTCTTCAATGCCTTGTTCGTTGAATTCAAACTCACAAATGCACTTTGAAAGTTCTAGTTCTCTTTTCTTAGCTGTCCTTATCTTCCCCTTTGCTAAGTCCAAAAACATACCGAAAGGCTTGTGCAGTTCAATGTTAAGCAAGAACCCTGCGTCTTCAGGCCTAAATGGGTAAGCTAAGGCACCTGCTACTTCAAATATAGTGTTTCGGCAATCCTTAACAGTCCAAGAAGCTTCTTGTTCAAGGTAGTCTAGAAGTCTATCTAGGAGTTCTCTGTATAAGTTAAAGAAACTTCTGGACAGACACCGCTTGAGTTTGGAGTCTACGCCTTCAAGTCCTTCTAAAAAGTGGACTTTTACTCCGTTTTGGTCAAACACCTTTGAAAACACTGAAGCAAACTGAGAAAGGTCTTGGGTGTGCTGGAGTATTACTTTCATGTAGTCTAGACCTATGACTCTGGAAACTGCTTGCTCCCTTCTTTGGTTGATTTCTTCAGCTAAGTCTTCGACCTTGGTAGTTCCTTTCACGAACTCCAATAAGAAGTTCCCAACTCTTTGTTCCTCAGTTTCGTCTTTGCTTTCTGTTTGGAACTGGGCTTTGTCCCCTGCAAGCAACTTGAGTTTCCTAAGAGCTCCTGTGAGTTTCTTGACCTTTTTCCACTTAGAAGGTTCAGGAGTGAATTCTTCTTTAATTTCTTCGCCTAAAGAAGCCCTTCTTTCTCTCAAAGGAGTTTCTAAGCTTTGGAGAGATATTCCCATTCTCCCAACAGTCTCTTGGTAGTCGGAATTCATTGCTATGATGCACTTATTCACTACTTCTTCAGCTTCTTCTTCCAAGTTTGCTTCTTCTTGTTTCTTCTTGAGGAGGTGTTTCCTGATTGTATGGGCTTGCTTCCTCAAGGCCTTAATTTTAGTGGGGAACTCGCTTTCAGAAGTGCTTAGGTTTTCAAACCGCAGGTCCTGAGAGGTAGTTTTCAACAAAGCTGCAAACACAGCTCTTTCAGCTTTTTCAGCAGACTGCCCTCCTATTTTGCCAGCAGCTGACATGTCCAGTCTGCAAGCTTTAGTTAAGTTGTTCCAAATAACTCCCATCGAGCCTTTGCCGTCTATCAGGGCTTCTAAGTTAAAGTTTTGGTCGTACAAGAAAGGAGGCATGCTTTCGTAGTTCCGGAAGTACTCAGTAAGTGTATCTAGGGATTTGGTAGTTTGAAGCAAAGGCTTAGTTTTGGCATCGGTAATTACTGAAATGGACCTTGAAAAGGTAGGGGGAGGGGGACTTTCTTCGTCTTCGTATCTAAGCATAGGTTTCGCTAAGTCTTTTAACTCTTCAGAAAGCTTCTTTTCGCAGTTAAAGTTAGTCCAAATCACATCAGAGATCCCCCCTGACACTATAGGGTTCTTGAGAAGGCTTGTTTCGGTTTCAGAAGGCTTAATGTCAATCAGTAACTCACACAGTCTCAAAGCAAGCGCTGAGCAAGAAGTTTTTAGTTCAGAAATTTTGCGTTTAAGGACTCCTCTGCGTTCCACAGTAACTGAAACTGCTATTTTGTAGCCCCAGCACTCAGTTTCTCCTAGATTGATGACTACTTTCAAGTCTTTGGGGTTGCTTACTTTGAAGGGCCTGAGTTCTTCACACTTCATTTTGGCCAAAACAGCTCCTCTGTCTACAACTAAGATTTCAGAGTCTTCTGCTAGTTTGCACTCCTCAGAAAACTCAATGTTGGCTTCAAGTATTTTGTGTTCAGACCTAATATGCTCAGTAGCAGTGGTCTTTACGGGTGAAGGGTGTGCACTTTCTATTACTTTGCTTTCTGAAGTGGCTATTCTGTCTTCTTTTTGCAGAGGAAAGCTGTTGAGGTTGGACTGGCACTGCGATATAAGTGGGAAAAGACTAGGCAAACTAGCCCTTTCGAAGTTAATCAAAGGCAACGAGTAAAACAACAAAGAAACCACTTCAAAAGCTGGAGAAGCCTTGGAAATATCTTCTAGGATTTCAGAAGAGTTTTGAAGGAGTGAGTTGAAATAAGTTAGGTAAGCAGTAACTAGTCCTTGCAAAAGTCCAGGAAAGAACTCTTTGCTTTTTCTGGCAGCGTGACTAAGCAAACTGTTTTGGTAGGCTTGGTACAGTTTTGTGATCTCAGGTTTTTGGTCTTTGTGGAACCCTTCGATGTACTTAAGTAGCTCTGTCTGGAACTCCTTGACTTTTTCTTCAGAGGAATTAAGAAGTAGCTGAGAAGTTGCTACTGTGTAAGAGAACTTTTCCAAAATCACGTTGTAGATTTGGACTTCGTCAGGTGAAGGTTGGGGGTCTTTTAGTATGTGAATCAAGTAGTTGAGCTTTTGGTCTGCTGAGCTGTAAAAAAGGTCAAAGGAGTCAGCTATGCACTTGAGGGCTTCTTTGCGGGTTTCATCTGGCAAGTCAGGTGTTTTTCTGATTTTTTCTAAGAGTTCAAAGAACCCCAAAAGTAAGTTTTGCTTTTCTTCTTCGCTTTTTAGCTTCATTTTTTGGTGGTTGAGTCTGAGTTTGGCAACTGTGAGAAGGTTCACTCTCAGAATAGAAAGAATGTGGACTACGTTTTTGCTAGAAAAATTAGGCTCAGAAAGCAACAAAATCTTAATCGAGTCAAAAACCTTTTTGCTTGGAGAAGCTATAATGGGGTTAGGCATGAAGTTAGGAGCTATCTGCGTCGCAGCAGAAAGCAACTCTGAGTAGTGGTTGGCTGCTTCCGAAATGTGGTGTATGACGAAGCTGCACAACTCACCTGATTCTTGTGGAACTTGGAGCTCTTCTTGGCTATCGTTCAGCACTGAAACTTCTTTAGAGACTTTTTCAGGAGGTTCCACTGAGTCCTTTATAGTGACGCTTTCGCCATTAAACAGACAAAAAGCTATTTCAACTGAGGTGTAAGGCATGTCTTGAGTGCCTTGCAGGCTGCCGTTTAAGTAAAAGCTGCACTTTTGAGTGATGAAGTTCAGGTAAACTCCTACAGAGTCTTCACTTGAGAACTTTTCGTAAGAAGATTTTTCAGCTTGGTAGCAAATAGGAAATTCAATGCGTTCGCTGTTGAAGATAGGGTAGCTTTTAGAAGGAAGAATTCCCAAACACATATAAGAATTGATCTGCTTTGTAATTCCAAACTCACAATAAAATACACCTTTACTAAGCTCAAGGTTAGTTTGAATGAGGTTGCCTTGCTGACTTAGTCCAAGAGCTTTTACAGTTTTTGAGTTGTTAGACACCACAACTCCAGGTTTGTTTGCTTTGAACTTAAGAGTGCCTGCACACTTCTTTTTCATGTACTTAGCAAACTCTTCAAAGTAGCCTTTGTGAACCTGCGCATTTTCCATCTGCAAAGACAAAGCTACGTGCAACAAACTTTCTAAGTCTAGTCTAGCCAGTGCTAGTTTAAGCCTTAAAGAAAGGGACTCTCCACCTAGCAAAGACTCCAAAATCAAGTTTGCTTTGTCAAGGACGTCTTTAAGGTCGTCTCCTTGCAAGTCGCCAGGATTGGCTTTTTCCAAAAGCAAAGTGCACATTTCTTGGACTTCTTGACCTATTCCAGAGTCCGAAATAGCACACTGCTTCAACAGAATCATCATTGAGCGCACTACGAAGTGAGTGCCTAAGTCATGAGATTGACAATAGAACTCGTCAGAATCCTCAAGACTGTCCTTTTTGGCTTCCAAAGCTTCTTGTCTCAACAGAGCCCGGTGGATATGGATCATGGAGTTCCAAGCTTTTGCAAGCGAGTTTTGAGTGCGTTCAGCAGCTGCAGTGTCTTGGAGTGACTGAATTAGGGAGTCAATCATTTCTTTAAACTTCTTGTGAGAAGCGCCCTCTTCTATTGCGTAAGAAACCTCAGCCTTAAAAGCTTTGTCTAAACTTTGCTGGTGCTTTTCCTCTCTGCTTTTTTGGGACGAAAGGTCAGAAGACGCATGGAAGGAATAAGTGTCTGCTTCTAGTGCACCTAAAGATTCTAGGTCCAGGGACGTTTTGCACAAAGCGTTGTCTGAGTCGTAAGACTTAAGCAAGTCCTGGTAATCTTTTTCAATCACCTCACTTGCATACGAGCTGACTTCGTTTCCCATATTTATATCCAACCATACTTCAGTAAGCATTAATAAGAAAGTTATCTATTTCTACGTGCTGGGCCAGTCATGTCAGAGCCCCATCCTTTTCCATAAGAGTTGCCTTCGAAGTTCCAAGAATTCTTCATCATGAGTTCAAAGTACCTATCGTCGTCAATGGAAGCTGAAACATGGTTGTAGTACTCCAAAAATTCTTCAAAAGTCACTCTGAAGTCCCTGGTGTTTTCTTTGAACATAGCATGGTGCTGCTCAAAAGTGTCCAGAAATTCACACAAAATATCGTCTTCGGTCTTTTTGCCCGACCTCACATCTGGATGGTTCTTAGCGTTGTAGACGCCTTTGATGTCGTCTAGTTCCACAACTCCGTTTCCGTTTTTGTCCAGCATCTTAAAAGCACGTTCTACTAGACTCTGTCTGTTTTGGTTCATGCTTCCTCTAAGTTGGTGGATAAACTCTTCGTAGTCTATGTGGCCTCCTTTGTCTGCGTCAATGAAGTCAAACAGCAACCTTGACTCTTCTTCTGTAAGTCCTACTCTGAAGTCCCTCATTCCTTTCCAGAACTCTTGGAAGTCTAAACTATGCGAGTTATCGTCGTCCATTATCTTGAACTGGCGCTGAAGACCAATAAATCCACGAGAACCCCTGGAAGCTAGGCGTTTCCTAAGTTTTTCCAAAGCCTCTTTTACAGGGCGAGGGGCTGATCTAGTTGATTTAGCTGCAGGTTCTCTAGTTTCTTGTTCAGTAGCAAAAGGAGCCTGGCGCGAAGTTGGTCTAGAAGGACCCCTTGATCCTGCAGCAGCCCTTGAACCTACTTCGCCTGCCCAAGCAGTGCGTGGGGTGGGTTGTTCTCCTAGTTTCCAGGCGTTGTTCATCATCAACTCAAAGTACCTGTCGTCATCTATGCAGGCTGAAATATTGTTGTAGTATTCTTCAAACTCTTCTTTAGTAACTCTTTGGTCTCTTTGAGACAAGTCTGAAATGTTATGGTGCGTTTCAAAGGTTTCCAAGAACTCTCCAAGGATTTCGTCTTCAGTCTTTTTGCCTGACCTCACATCGGGGTGTCCTGAAGCGTCGTAAACTCCTTTCAAGTCATTGATGTCAACTATTCCAGAACGGTCCCTGTCAAGTTTGTTCCAGGCTTGGTCCACAATCCTCCTTCTGGCTTGGGACATTGGTCCTCTGATAGCTCTAATTAGTTCGTCGTAGTCCACGTGGCCGCTTCTGTCCCTGTCTATTGCGTTGTAGAGCCTCTCTAGGTCTCCTTCTTCTACGTTAACTCTAAAGTCATGCATGCCTTTTTTGAACTCAGCTAAGCTAATAGATTTAGAGTTGTCGTCGTCCATGATTTTGAACTGTCGCTGCATTCCAATGAAACCCCGGGCTCCTCTTGCAGCAAGTTTATGACGGAACTTTTCTAAAAGGGCTTCTACAGACTCGTTGGTAGGTCCAGCTGGTCTAGAAGGTCTGGCAGGTTCTCTTCTAGGCTCAGGTGCTCTTTGTCTTCTAGTAGCTGGGGCTTCACTGAGTTTCCAAGTGTTGTTCATCATCAACTCAAAGTACTGGTCGTTGTCTATGCTTGCTGAAATGTTGTTGTAGTACTCCATAAACTCTTCCAAAGTCACTCTTCTGTCTCGGGCCCCGTTAATGTTGTGGTGCATTTCAAAAGTCTCCAGAAATTCACCTAAAATGTCTTCTTCAGTCTTTTTGCCTGACCTAACGTCGGGGTGGCCTCTTGCGTTGTAGACTCCTCTAACGTCGTCGATGTCAATGATTCCAGACCCGTCCTTGTCTAGCTTGTTAAAAGCTTGGTTCACTAATCCTCTTCTGAAGGAATTCATTGGCCCTCTTATAGACCTTAAAAACTCGTCGTAGTCAAGCATTCCTGACCGATCTCTGTCAATGTAGTTAAACAAAGCCTGGATCTCAGACTCGCTTAAATCCACACGGAAGTCTCTTATAGCTTTCGAAAACTCGTAAAGGCTCAAGTGTTTAGAGTTGTCGTCGTCCATGATCTTGAATTGCCTAGCCAAACCAATGATTCCTCTGCCTCCTCGGGAAGCCAACTTGTTGCGGAGTTTTTCCAAAGCAGCCTCGCCTTCTTGTGCCTGAGAACCTGCTTTCTGAGGACTTAGTCTTCTGCCAGTTGCAGACTGTTGTCCGAATAAAACGGCTGTGAACTCAGTGTAGTCAACTTCGCCTGACTTGTCAGCATCGTAGTAATCGAAGAGTTCGCGCAGTTGCGACTCGTTGTTAACTACAATGCCTATTTTTTCAAGAGCTTTGAGCCACTCTTGATACGAGACAGCTCCTGAATTGTCCAAGTCAAAATACTTGAAGGCCCGCAGAAGAAGAGTCTCTTCTGACACATAGGCTGTAGACTTTTGCGAAAGCTTCTGCCTGAGCTCGTTTTCGAAGTTGGCCCTAATTCTAGCCATTCTTTATTATAATGTTAAATGGGTGTTATTCAAATATGATTGCTTGAATGTAAGTTGTCAGAAATTATAAAACTAACATGGAAGGACCTAGCAAGACTGAGATTTACGGCTTCATAGTCTGGGCAGCTTCTTTTTTAGTAGGATGTAAAACTTAAGCAGTTATACTGCTGGCTTGGGCAATCATTCCAGACGAAACACTCAAGGGATTGGGAATCAGCTATTACCCAAGTAAGTACTGGGCTGTAGCTTTGCCTTGCTACTTCATTGTACTGGTGATTTCAGTGATGACTGTGTACCAGGGACTCAACATGATGGCAGCTAAACCTCCTTCTTCTTACTTCACCTTAGAAGACCAATTCACTAGAAGACTCCCTGAAGGTGGCAAGGACTCGCTTAGTTTGCCTGATATTTCTGACATACCTATTAGTGTAGTCAACAAAATTCTTTATTCGGAAAAGCTGCGGACTTTGACTAGACACAGTTCTTTGGTTCAGGATTAGTTAATTAGAGTTTGTGTCCAAATGGATAAGTTAGTAGTTAGGAGCTCAATAAGGTTTTGGCAAGCTTCTTTAGTTTGGGCGTCCGAAACGCCTTTTAAAGAAACTTGGGCTTGAACAATAGCAGCTCTGCAAACGTTACAGGCCCTTTCGCTAGACTTAAGTATGTCGTTGTAGTAAACTGAAAAGTTCAAAGCTAAAGACAGCCTTAGCGGGTCATAAGGTTCTAGGCTTGAAAGAGCTAAATCTGAAGCAGCTTCGTAGTACCTAAGTGCTTTTTGAGATGAAACTGTTCCAAACTTCTCTATGTTATCTTCTGAGCACTGAAACTCAGCTAAGTACCTAAACAAGTCAGCTTTCATTTTGTAGTAGAAAACAGCATTGTGGGTGCTTTTGGTGAGGCCAGTTAATCTTTTATCCAAGATGTAAAGTGCTTCGTCACAAAGGTCACCTACTAAGTTTTCTAAGTGGTTTTTGTAAAAAGCATAAGCTTTGTGATTGGAACAACTCATGCTAGCCAGGGCACTTCTTGTTTGGCCTAGCAAACTTTTATAAGCTCTGTAAAACAAGTCTTTGAATTCTTCAGATACCACAGACTCTTCAGCTAAGTAGTATTTTAAGTAGTCCTTCATGTCTTCGAACCTTCTAGACTGCTCTGCTAATTCTGCCCAATATAAATAATCCATAAATGGTAAGTTATAAGTAGAGTGAAATAGAAGAAGCGTTCATGCGGATTAAAACGCACAAAGGCGTAAAAGGAATAATCATAGCCAACTACGCAGGAATCACAGTCAAGAGTTCAATGCCGCAGACAGAAACCCACAAGTACGCCAGTTTGATATCGAGTTTAACACTGACTGCGCGGTCTACAGTGCGAGAACTGGATAATCAAAACGACTTAGTTTTCTTAAGAATCAGAAGCAAAAAGCATGAAATTATGGTTGCTCCCGACCAAGAATACATGCTTATTGTTATTCAAAACCCTGACGAGGAATAACTATTAATATAATGTCTGACGACAAGTTCCTAAGCTTAGTGTACAAGGGAAACCTTGTGAAAATATACAGTTTTCTGCGGAAACACTCTTATTCGCCCTTTAACGCAAAAGACTCCAGAGGTTACTCAGCCCTTCACGTAGCTACTCTGAACAGTTCTACCTCTGTAGTTAAGTTCCTTGTCAGGTACACCCAAGAGAACTTTGCTAACTCACAAGAAACTCTGACAAACTGGGTTAACTTAAGAAGTCAAGAAGGGTTCACGTGCTTGCATTTAGCAGCTTTCCGCGGCAACATGGTAACTCAGAATTAGAAACTTGTCAAAACCTTTTTGGAGATAGGCTCTGACCCCTATGCAACTAACGACCAAGGACTAGGGATCATGCACATTTCAGCACAAGGAGACCAGATTTCAACTTTGGCCTTTTTCAAAGAGCAAGGCCACGACCCAGAAGTACTTGACTCCAAAGCTTGCACTCCCCTCCACTGGGCAGCTTACTTAGGTTCTGAAATGGCTGCTCACGCTCTTTTAAGTTGGGGAGTAGACCCTAACAAACTCGACACAAAAGGCCAAACCCCGCTTCACTTTGCAACAGTGTGCGGCAGTGCCAGAATAGTGCGCAACTTACTTTTGAAAGGCGCCTATCCCAACGTAAAAGACCTTTCTGAAAGAACTCCTATGGACATTGCTAGGGAAAACCACCTAGAAGAAATAGTTAAGATGATTAAGTCCCCAGGAATCATGGAGTTCTGTGGAATTAAACCTCCTCAAAGGCCCATTAAGTACAGAAGGGTCTTGCTGACTTGTTATATAGTTTTAGTGCTTTCTGCAATAGTTACTCACGTTTTGTTTATAACTGGAATTGAATACACTTACTTAGTTTTAAGTTGCTTGAAACTTTTAACGCTGGTTTTTATAGTATGGAAGTCGCCTGGGTACCTTAAAAGGACAAACAAAAGCTTGTTCGAACTCACTAAAAAATGCGAGTCCTACCTAATATGCACAGAGTGCCTGATTTGCAGACCGCTCCGGGGAAGACACTGTCCTTGGTGCAATGTGTGTGTTCAGAAGTTTGACCACCACTGCCCTTGGATCAATAACTGTGTAGGAGGCAAAAACATAGGCTGGTTCTATGCGTACTTGTGGGTAACTTTTGTATTTATAGTTTACCACATAGTTATTAACGTTGAGTGCTACTACTACTGGGAGTGGAAGCAACTTGTTTCTTTCGACAGCCAAGTTTTGAGTGGTTTCTGGATAGGGGTGGGTTTTGGGTTTTTGTATCCTTTGGTAGTTCTGATGTGGGTGCAGACCAAAAACATGCTTAGCAACATGACTACAAACGAAAGGTACTCTAGCTTAGCAACTCACTACCCTAACGAAGCAGGGTGCTGGAAAAACTGTTTGGACATGCTTTTCAACTTGGAAAAAGACGAACCTCAAAGTTCTCAAAATAGCTCCTTTGAGTCCGAAACTAGGTACTCTTGGGTCAAAGAGGACTACGAGTCTAGTTTAAAAGTTCCTTTACTAGGGACTAAGATTTAATTTTAGCTAACTAAGTCAACCCACCTTTCAAAGCAAGGAGGACCCTCATTTTGCACGTCTGCTCTTGCTTTTCCGTAAGCCAAAGACCCGTCTCTGTTGAGCAACAAAAGAATTGGAATACCTGTAATCTTGAAGCGGGATTTCAAAGCCTTGTTGCGGGGATCTCCGTAAGGAATAGCTGCCCAAGGAAGTTGGCTAATGTACTCGTTAAAAGACGACTCGTCTTTGTCAGAACTCACTTGGATGATTTCTAATCGCTTGTCAGGATAGTTAACATCGTTGTAGAATTCAACTAACACTGGAGTGAATATCCTGCAAGGCGGGCACCAGTTTGCTGAAAAGTAAAGACAAATTACTTGGTTTTCTTCTAGTTCACTAAAGCTAAATTCGCCTTCCCTTGTAATAAAGTTATCTCCGAGTAAAGCTTGCATTTAATATTATTTAAACTAGTAATTTAAGTGCCTTTGAGCACAAATAGTTAAGTAGAAGCTATCATAGTAGTACCCTAAACTAAGACTTTCAATTTCATATTTAATGTTTTCTCTGGCTTTTTCTTCGTAGAGTTGGTGGAAGTGCTCTGTGAAGTAAATTCTGTCTTTGCTAAGGATCTTTTTGAGCACTTGGGTTCTTCTCAAAGAATAGTCTTCTTTGTCGTAAAAGTAAAATTCTTTCCTTATGCTTTCTGCGTAGGTTGAGTAGTCCTCACTTGCCAGAATACTCATGTCCAAGTCCAGAAGTACTTTTTCTTCTTCGAAGTCCGTAATTGGCTCGTGCTTTATAGTAGCTAGTATGTAGTCTGCTGCTGTGTAGAGGCTAGGGTCCAGTTGGTTCTTTTCAGCAAAGTCCAGAAACAAGTCCTTGCTGCGCATTTCGTCGTTTCGGTCGTCTTCAAAGCCTTTGTGGGAAGGATAGTATATTACGTCATGGAAGTAAATCGCCAAAAGAAGAACATTGGAAACTTCAAAAGGGGAGTTTTGGAGCTTGGAAACCATAGACCAAAGGTGAGGAAGAGTGTGGTAGTGTCTAAAGGACCGCATGTATTGAGTAGCTAGTAACTCCCACCACTCAAGTGCAGAGTCTGTGGAGATGTTTAACTCAGCTGTTAAGCTCATCCATATTGGTTTCAGAAGAGAATAGGTGTTTTCTGACTTTTCAAGGATCCTTTCTCTGATCAAGGTGCTGCTGATCTTAGAAGAGTCCTTTTCAAGCAGCTCTAGTGAAACAACTCTGAGTTCTTCAAGTCCGTTCTTTTGCCTTTCCTGGTTGATCAACTCGATAGAGTTTTTGGTTTCTTCAGTGGCAACCAGAACCTTGTAACTAGAGTCTGTTCCTGCAGGCCCAACTGGGTCTTGGATAGGGACAATGATTACTTCAAGGCCAGGAGCCAGTGATTTCAAGAACTTCTTTACTGAGTTACTTCTCAACTCAAAGTCTTGGATAACTTCTTTTGCCGACTTGTTCTGAAGTAACTCATCAGTTGTGATTCCAACGGTTAGGTGACTCCCAACAACTAAGGCAGAAAGGGTCAGGAACAAAGAATGCCCAGGGTGGAGATGGTCAAAGGTCCCGCCAATAACTCCTGAGTCTACTTGGCTGGTGTCTCCATTGACTCGAATATCCGCAGTCTGGTGAGAAAATTCCAGAATTGTAGGGAGGGTTATCAGGACTGGGTCGGGTAGAAGCTTTTCTTCTCTTAGCTGACTGCATAGCAAAATGTTTTGCTCGTTGCCTAAGGCTTCGCTCTGGAACACCACATGAGCTGAGGCTAATGCTTTTTTGCGGCTTTCCTCTCCAAATATTTGAGGCAAGATCACTATTAGGTTAGGTTCTAGTTTAGCGAAACTGCCTAGGTAGAGGTTTCCCAAGACTTTGACTATGTCTGGAATGGAACTTTTGAGTTCTTCACTTAGCGTCAAGTCACAAACGATTTCCTTGACTACATAGTACTTTGCCTTTTTCAAAGTTTCAACAACCACTGGAATAGAGTCTAAAGACTCAAGGTAAACGGAAATGTAACCCTTCAAGTAATTATTGAGCATGTATTATAATGGCGAAAAAAAGAGAATGATGTACTTTTACAAAACTAGGTTAGGTTAAAAGGGTGGAATCCCAACTGAGAATACAAAAAGTAGTAGCAATAGAACATTACTCCTCCAGACAACAACATATAAAACGCATGCACCCAGCGGTACTTAGGAAAACCATTGTAGTAGTCCTGAAATTTCTTATTGTAAAACATCACGTAAACCCTTCCGTTTCTGACTCTATTTCTTTCTGACTCCAAAAACTCTGAAATTGAAGGCAAGTTACCATCAAAGTCCAGAAAAATGTTTGTTCTTTTGTAAACTCGGCAGACGTAAGGGTCGTAGATCATTTTTGAAAAAGGATCAGGAATCAGTCTTTTGTTTTGTTTGTACTTGTAGAACGCCTGCTCAAATTTAAGGTCCAAATACACTGTCAAAATACCGCTGAGTAAGTTCAAGTAAGGCACTACAAGACTTGTTACAAATATCAGATTGTAAGGAATAGTTAGCAAGGCAAACAAGTATCTGTATGTAAGGGAGTTAGGAAGTTCTGGAAGCTCTGTTTCGTTTTGCTGGTGAAAAGGAACATTGTAGCACTCCAGTACCAAATTGCATTTTGAAATAGGGTTTTTTGGAGTCCTAGTTCGCACACCTGATTCTTCTATTCCACTGTTATGTTCCATTTTCAGTTTATATTCTTTTTACTTATGCTTCAATTTTCTCTACTAGCCTTAAAAGCTACTTTAGTAATTACTTGTTGTTGAAGATTCTTTTCTCTGCCATACTAGAATTTAACTTGTAAATGGATTTATGCAACAACTTATAAGAAGTAAATATAGTTACCTTTTAAAAGGCTTCTTCCAGGAAAGATAGTTTTCTTCGCTCGTTAGTTCTTTGTTGAGTTCTTGTATAGAGCCTTCGCCAGCTTTTATCTGGTCGTAAAGTTCGTGTATTTCTTGCTCTTGGCGTTCTGTTTCCTCATAGAGTACAGAGAGGTCATCTTTTATTTTATTGCAGCTTTTAATGTTACTTTGTTGTAGCTCTGAAAGGTCTTTAAGGCTTTCCTCTGCTTTTTCCTGTTGTTCCATAATATTATTTGATTGTCCAAGTTACTTGTTTTACTTGGAAACTAAGTTAAATACAACAGAAATTTTCAGAAGAACTAATTCGAGTTGTGCAGGTTGACATTTGACTAATAATAATTTTTAGCCGTAAATGGCATTTGTGTTCGATGATGAAATTCTAGGATCAACCAGCTGATATTGATGACCCTAGTGGTTTTTTCTGATCATAACTTACTACAATTAATTATTAGGGACTTCCCACAGCTTTGTAAAGGCACTTTCTGAGTCAGGCGACCTTAGGTGTTTTGTGGGTTGTTTGGCTTTGTTGATTGAGTCTTTGATGTAGTTGAGCTTTGAAAGGCTTTCTTCTTCTGGGCTTTGATCAATTTTTTTCAAGTCTACCTTAGCTCCTTTCTTTTTGCTTTTAAGAAAAGGGTCCACGGATTCATTGACTTCTGTTTGTTTTCTAGAGTTTAAGTCTTGGGGTTCTTGGTGGGATTCCTTTTGAAGTTCCTTTTGAGCTTCCTTCTGAAGGTCTTTTTGAGGTTCTTCTTGGAGTTTTTGGTCTTCTTTGAAGCAATTGCCCTCACAAGAATCCACTATAACAGGAGAATGGAACTTCCTTCCGTCAAGGTCAAAACTGTCCAAAGGCGGGTAAGTTTCTTCAATGTCAAACTCAGCAAAAGGCAGTTTCTGAGTGTATACAACTTCAAAGTAAGACTCCAAACTACCAGTGTCCTGCCCGATCACAGCTACCAAACCTAAAATTAATTTCGTTAGCAAAACCATTTTAACGACTTAAAGGGTTTTGACAACAGCACAAGGATTGCCTACGGCTACAGTATTAGAAGGGATGTTTTTGGTCACAACACTTCCAGCTCCTATAGTAGTGTTACTTCCTATACACACTCCTCCAAGGACTATTGCTCCTCCGCCTATCCACACGTTTTCTCCTATACTAACTGGTTTTGAAAACTCCAAGCCTGATAGCCTAGTTTGGGGGTCTGTCGGGTGTTCAGCTGTATAAATCTGCACACTTGGACCTAGAAGTACGTTGTTTCCTAAACTAATCTGATTGCAGTCCAACAGCACACAGTTGTAGTTTATAAAACAGTTTTCTCCTATGTTTAAGTTAAACCCATAATCGCAGTAAAAAGGAGGCACAACAGTAGCAGACTCTTTGATTCCGCCTTCAGACAGGCTTGCAAGTATTCTTTTTCTGTTAAGTACTTCTGCAGGAGAAGACTCATTGTAAGACTTAACTAAATGCTGAGCTCTAAGTCTCAAAGAACAAAGTTCTTCTGGGTTATAAAGTTCTCCTCTAAGCATCTTGCTTAGCTCAGTGGATTCCATTTATGGTTAGTTAGATTCGGAGGTAGCTTGCTTCACTAGAGTAATCTCCAAGAAGTCCCCTTTTGCTTCTCTTGCTAGTTCTCATTTTAACCACATAAAAGACACCAGCTATCAAAAGTCCCCAGAAGACCCAGGATCCCCACCCTGTGGATTCAGGTTCTGAAACTGCACAAAACATGTTTCCGCAGTTTGAAATGCAATTTTCTTTGTCGCCTTTCATGCCGCTGCAAAGCTCCAAGCAGTCCATTTCACAGGATTCCAAAGTAATTGGCTCAGCTTGCATAGCATAACTCCAGCCTCCTTCAGTCGTTTGGGTAAAGCTTCCTCCGTTTTCGTCAGGAACTATGTCTGCATGGGAGTCAGAGTGCATGTTGAAATCATTAGTGCTGGCGTCTAAATGTTCGTCCACTCCCACTGAACCTTCTTCAGAAGTTACGTGGTACTCGTAGTCTCCATCAAAGTAGTCGCCTTGTTTGTCCTCCACAGACACTCTGTGCAAAGCTCCATCCTTAAACTCGTAACTATCCTTAGAAGCCCTAACATCTCTAGGGGACTCGTCATCAGGTCCCATTTCAACTTCGGTGTGGCTGAATCCTTTTCCTTCATAGTTGTAGCCGTCTACTACATACTCGTGCTTGGTACTGTCAACGTCTTCTCCATTTACTTTTGCGTCCACAGTGCCTTGCACAGTTTTTTCTGAGAAGAAATTTTCTTCCCTAGAGTCTCCGGTGAATTTAATGTCTACTTCGTTTTCTCCACTAGAAATCCTGAAGTCTAGTGAATCGCCTTCAGCCTTGGGGTAGTTTACCTCAATGTTTAGGTCTGAAAGTGCGTTTAGGTTGTCTACAGGAATAAGCAGTTCTTGACAACCACAGTGGTGCACACAGTTCAAAGCTTTGTTTCCTGACGCAAACTTTAAGCAGGCATTGGTGCATTTAATTCCGCAGCCCAGAACTGACTCGACGTAGTGCTCTTCTTTAAGCGACACTGACTGTAAAGAGTACATTTCGCCGTTTTCAAGCACTATGACTTTGGGTTCTATTAATTCTGCACTTGAAAGAACAAGCAGACTTAAAGCTAGGTAGCCCAACATATTTATGGTTTTCGGGACTGTTCTAACCTTATATTCTGGCCAGAATTAATGTCTAATTTAATAACCATAACAACAGACTTTGGCTACCAAGACTGGTATGTAGGAGCAATGAAGGGCGTGATTTGCAGTATAAATCCAGAATCCAAAATAGTTGATATATCCCACTCAGTTCAGGCACAAGATGTAAGGGGAGGAGCATTGGTACTAGAACAGTCTACTGAGTATTTTCCAGCAGGAACTGTGCACCTATGTGTGGTTGACCCGGGAGTAGGAAGTCAAAGAGAACCCTGTGCTTTTCTACTTTCTAACCAACAGATTTACGTAGTGCCTGACAATGGACTCATCACCTTACTTCTGCAGAAGCACTCAATCCTCAAAGCTAAGGTACTTAAGAACCCTGAGTACAGACTAGATACTTTGAGTAACACTTTTCACGGAAGGGATGTTTTTGCACCAGCAGCTGCACACTTAAGTCAAGGACTGGACTTTGAAAAACTAGGCAGTGACTTAGACAACCCTGTGCTGCTTGACATAAAGAACCCAGTTTTGGAAGGATACGAACTCAAGGGCGAAATAATTTACGTTGATGTTTACGGAAACTGCATTACCAACATCAAAGAAAAAGAAGTACTAAGACTGAAAGCAAAAGATTGGGTGCTTGAAATGCAAACTACTTACTCAAGCGTAGGAACTGGAGAAGCTTTAGGGTACGTTGGAAGCTCAAATTACTTAGAAATCGCAGTTAACCAAGGCCACGCTGCTTCTCAGCTTCAATTGGAAGTTGGAGATGAAGTAGTTGCCATACTTAATAATTAAGCATGGAAACAGAACACTGCCAAAACTGGTAAATGTAACTTAGTAAAAAAAACATTCCAATAGCATCAGCAGTTCTCCACAAACTCCACTGTGAACGCAACGTATACAGATGTTTGGAATGCAACTTAGCAATGCCGATCTCTGAAAAGCAGAATCACATTGAACAAATCCACACTCCAAAAACGTGTGAAGCCTGCAAACAAACAATGCCTCCTTTGATGCTTGAAATACATCAGTGTCCTAAAAAGCCGGCTTTGTGCGAATACTGCAATGCTTACATTCCTTCAGATATGCTTCAAGAACACAAAGAACAGTGCGGGTCGCGCACTGAAGTGTGCCCCGAATGCAGCAAATATGTAAAGTTAAGAGACTTCAATTCACACTTGATAGACCACTCAGGGAGAAACTTTATCCAGGAAGAGTACATTCCGCAAGAAGGACTCCTAAGTAGGGATCAGTTTTCTAAGCCCAGCGAAGACATTGGATCCGACGAAGATGAAAGAAGACTTAGAGAAGCTATTATGAAAAGCTTAGAAGAACACTAAATTCAAATTCTTATATAATGGGGAATAAGTCTTCTTCAGTAGATAAAATAGCTAGGGTAACTTTCAGTTAGGTTCAGCATATAGTAGATGCCTGCAAAGACAAAGTGAACTACCAGTACCAAGAAGGAGACTTAGAGTTACTAATAGGCGAAAACCAATGGACTTTGCTTCACTTAGCAGTTTGGTATAACAATCAACAAGTACTTAAAATTGCTCTTAGTAAAGGAGCAGACATTTCCACAAAGGACATTGTAATGCCTACTTAGCACGAAGAAACTGCTTTGAAGCTTTCGAACTACTTAAGGAATGTAGAAGCTTCTTCGATTTTACTTGAAGCAAAAGACTTCAAGGAAACCAAAAACAACATACAACCCACTGAAGAGTCTCCAGCTAAAACTAAGGCTGGATTTTACGACCTTACAAGCACTAACCTAGAATAAGTTATTTATTTGAGGAGTTAGTTAGGTTTACGTGCCACGACTCGCATGACAGTCATAAACTGAGGCCTTCCAAAAACTAATTCCTCAGGGTTCTGTTCACCAGAAGTTAACGGGAACCTTCTCCTGATTTCTCCCACACTCAAGTGGTCTAGTTTTCTTAAGAGCTTGGGCACAAACCTTCCTTGCATCTCCAGCTGTTTTTGAGTAGGGTCAGGAAGATTAGGGTCTTGTTTGCTTCTTAAAAGAGTTTCACTTCTGTTCCAGGCATACTCAGACCACTCTTTGCCAAATTCTTCGAACCTTGCAACTTCAAACCCAACAGCTTCTAAGTCCCTTCTTAGTAAGTCTTTGTCTCTGACTCCGTGCATGCTATAGTCCCTGACAATGTTTGCATCGAACTCAGAGAGTTGGTCTCTGGGCTTGATCAAAGTGTAGTCCTCAAAGTAAAACAAAGAGCCTGGTTTGAGGGAGTCGTAGATTATTTTGAACCCGTCTGTTCCTGGAATGTACAAAAACACTCCTATGCACACAGCCATGTCAAATGAGTTAGGAGCTACTGCATAATCGTTTATGTCACCTTGGTAGAACTCGCACTTGTCTTGGAGTTTCGAAAGTTCAGTTATTTCAATGGCAGCATCCACATAGTTTTGCAAGTAGTCCATAGCATGGACTTTGCACCCATATCTGCCTGCAAGGAACCTTGCGTCTCCCCCTACTCCACAACCTACGTCAAAAATAGTGTATTCAGGTTTGACTTCGTGTTTTTCAAGGAAGAGTTCCAAGCCTTTGTGGCCACAAGGGTGTATAACATCCATAGAAGTAAAGTCTTCGTGGGAAACCTCTTCGCCTTTTTCAGCAGCTACTCCTCTGGCCCACTGCCTCATTTTGTCAGTATACTCGTCTTCGTAAAGAAATATCACCCTTTTTAGTTCCTCTTCACCTGACATTTTGGTTTTATTGAGTATATAACTTAATTACACCATTTACAAAAGATCCTGTTGGTAGGCATCTCTCCTTTCTCTATAAGTGTGGCAAGTTTCTTTGCCGCAAATTACAGCTGCATCGCCTAGGTCTTTTAAAAACTCCCATATCTTTCTGCTGAAGGTTCTGACAAACCTGTTGTTAGTGATGCTTTTAAGGGTGTAAGTAACTCCTGATGAGCCTTTAGTTGTTGCTTCAGGTGAGTACTTAATGGTGTCAGAAGTGTTTGTAGCCAGGTCTTCCGACCCAAAGCTTGGTGAGTGTTCAAGACCTTCAGTTAGAGAAGGAGCTACTTCTGTGAAAGTTTTGCCTTTGCTAGTTTCTTTCAGCATTTTTCTGTAGAAACAAGCTGCTTTAGTTGTGTACTTAAACCTAATGCTTGCGTTTGGTGGCATTTTGTACTTAGAAAAGAACTCCTTCAAAGAAGAATTGCCTTTCATGTTTTTAAAATCTTTAAGGCCCCAAGTGCTTTCGTATAAGTCTTTGACTTTGCTAATGTTTCCTAAAGCGCGTTTGTGTTCCTCTGCACAGTTGCTGCAAATAAGTGTTCCGTGAGCTGTCGAAGCGGTGTTTGGTTCTTCAACTCCGCAGTCAAAGCAAACTTTGTTTTGGGGGTCTGACATGAGTCTTGTGAAAAATTCCTCTGCTTTAATGCTAGATACCATTTTTATGCCTAGACTCTGAGTTGTGCTCTTAGCTTTGGTCAATAAAATGGAAGTTAAGGACGATACAATAAGGGAGTACATAGAAAAGATGAACAGAATCAGAGAAGACCACAGAAAGCAAAAACTCTTGGAAAAACAACAGAAAAAAGAACAAGCTAAAAAAGAAGCCTTTGAAAAAAAGCAACGTGAAGGGAAGTTTGACATAAATCCTAAATCCCGTCCAGCTTTTAAACTAGGCGTTAGAAGAAACACAGAAGAATTCGACAACAGAGTTTTTCTGAAAAGTCAAGATATCGACGGAAACCAGTTATTCAGGTCCAGCCACCTGCTTCCGCGTTCCTATCGTTTTCCGTCAGAGCCTTTTAAACTTACCAAAAACAAAGGAAACGAATTTGGAAATCCCCCTGAAAGCCTTTTAAGCAAGCACGGAAAAGCCACCTTGCAAACTCGCAGGCAAACCTTCGAAACCGAAGTTGAAAAAAGGAGGCAAAACGAAATGAAGCCTAAAGTAGTTGAATTTGGACCTAAGTGGGAGTACCCCAAAACTCACGCAGGGTTTTTTTCACAGCCTCCAGTTGACGAGTACAACTACTACAAGTATCAAGTCAAGCCTGAGTTTTACCAAGAGGCCCCTTTAAGAAGAACTTCCAAGTATGGAAACTTGTTTTCATACCCTTAGTAAAGATGTTTATAATAATTATATTCGTGATGTGATTGCATGTCAGTTTGACTCTTGATGCTAAACTACGACGATCTGATAATTTTTGTACCCTGATGATAGTTAAGGAAGCGCTCCCTGAGCATCCTCTGACAAGCTGACAATTTGCGGTTTATATTTAATTACACTTGGCTGGTCATTTATATAAATTTAAGGTCCTAAATGAATATTTAGCGTGATGACTGAAGAGCCTTGTGATAATGATCAGCTATTCAATGACTGACTAAGTATTCATTTAAGTTACACTTAAAACCTAGGTGCCAGCTTGGAACAAGTGGCTTCTAGTAAAGCAACTAAATTTTCTTGAGTTGCTTCTCTTTCTTGTTTTTGCTTGTTGATTTGTATTTGTAAGTTTACAACAGTTTCTTCTAAGTAGTTCAGTAAGCTTTGCTCAGAACTTTTCCTAGCTTTTCTTTCTAAGTAAAAAGCTTTGTAAAGGGACTCTAGGTCTTTTTTGAGTTTCTTTAGAATGGCACTTTCTGTGCTTTGTCTTTGTTCAGTTTCAGTTTTGAGTTTTTGTCTGATCTGAGGAATGTCTTCGTCTAGGTACTTTCGGAGTTGTGTTAAGTTTTCGTTTTTCAAGCAGTTTTCTTTTTTAAGCTCATTTTTAAGCAAGTTGGACTTTTCTTCTATTTGGTTAAGTATTTTCTGTTCGGCTTGTCTTCTGTAGTTAAATTCAGTTTCAAGCATAAGGTTCATCTTTGTTTCCATAGCATAAATGTCTGAGTTGTCAGAAAGCTTTTGTTTTTGGCTTTGCAGGTTAGTGATTTGGTCCTTGAGTGCTTCAAGTGCAGTGTTTTCAGAATTCATTTTAATATGTAAATTTTATTAATTATAGATTGGTCTGTGTGGGCGCACAGGACTATCCTCTTCTTGGCTGTCATACTCAGCAATGTAAAAGGGAACAGGTGTGTTTTCTAGTGAGTCCTCTGAGTCACTGAAGTCAGTTTGGTTTTGCCTGTGCTTGAAGAAGTGTCTTTCGCTTAAATTCTTTGGTGCAGAAACACTGCGGATATGGACAGTGGGTTGGAAGTTAGATACCTGCAAAGCGTCTAATTGGTTTTCTTTGGGCTTAGGAGGCAAACTGGGTTTCCTTGACTTCTTGTAGTTGTGTTGGATAACCTTAGTTGCTAAGGATTTTTGTTTAGGTTTAATGGTGCTTAATTTTGATTTTTCCACGTAGTGAGTTTCGTAGTTAGCACTTAGTGGTCTGATTTGTATCCAGGAAATTGAAGCTTTTTTCTTGTGTTCGTTAGTATCTTTGAAGAACTGCTTCGAAAGAATTGAGTTAATGCTGTGGTACTTAGGACGGAACTGTTTGAATTTTTTGATGTTAGACTGAAGCACGTACTTGTTTGGAGGGGTTTCCTGTGATATGGTAGTGGGTTCTTTAGTGAATTGGTTTTCATCAAACAATCCTAAAGGCTTTATCATTCGGCTAGCGTTTATTGAAACTCTTCGTCTGGGTTGGATAAAAGTGTTATTTTGCTGTTCTGGAACTATTGATGGGCTCAAAGACTGTATCCTGTTAGGGTTTGTTCTTTTGTTCATTTAACTTTTTTAACAGAAAATTTTTATTCCATTTTTCTGTTAACTTGTAATATTAGGGTGTTAGTAAGGCAGTATAAGTTCAGCCTTTTGTTTGGCAGTTTGGACTTTCATCTGGTTTAGTTGTTTTTTGTAGCTGCCCATTACAGTTTTGAGTTCAGCTTCAAGTTGGGCTTTGTTCCACCTGGCTTCTTGAAGTCTTCTTTCTAGGTTTTCTTCAGTGTCTGCTTTTGAGTTGGCTTTAGCAGTGATTTCTCTGTCTTCAGTTTGGATAGCAAAGATCCTTTCCTGGACAAAAGTAAGTTCTTTCCTCAAAAAGTGAATTCTTTCTCTTTGCAGTTCCAACACTGAAAGCATCATAGCCATCTCTTCAAACTCAGGCCGTTTGCTTTCTAGTAAGAGTTTGTGGAACTCTTTGCGAAGTGTTGAGTTTTCTTGGAGAAGAAGTTGGTTTTCTGCCTGCAGTAGAGTTAAGGGGTGCTTTTGCATCATATTTAGTTAAATTCTATAGTACTGGTCCATTGGGTTTTCTAGGATTTTTTGTTTGCGTCGGGCTCGTAGTTTCCTTCGAATGAGCAAAAACAAAAACAAACAAACTGAAAAAAGAGCTATTGAGTTCACCAGAACTGAAAACAAAGATGACCAGGCAGAAGGCGAAGAACAAAAGCTGTCAAAGCAGTTTTGTACGCATTTGTTGTCAAGGCATATTTGACTACAACGCAAAGCACAGTCTCCAGTTGGCACTTCTTGTGGAGTTTCTTCTTTAAGGTGCAAACTGTCTTTATACGTATGTGAGTACTGAATGTTTTCCTGGACTACTGTGCTCATGCAGCCACAGTTCTCAATACAGTTCAAAGCTACAGTAAGGTCAGAACCTTCCAAGCATGAATCCCTGCAACTGAGTTCACACTCCAAATAAGTTTCAATTAATTGGGAGTGTCCGCTATCTACCAAATGAAGACTTAAATTCTGATTTTGTTCAGAAAAGTGAACAGTGCGGGTGCCTTCAGTGCAAGAACAAAGTTCCAGGCACTCTTGCTGGGTGAAGGACTGCACACAGGAATTCAAGCAGTACTCTTGGCATCCCCAAACTCCCCATAACCATAAAATCAGCCAAATCATTTATATTGAGTTGCTAAAAAATAACAAAATGGAAAGTCAAAGATTTTGGTGCTATTGCTGTTCAAGTCTTACTGGAGTGGATAATTTCACCTGCAATAACTGTGGGTCCGACTTTGTAGAAGAACGCGACCAAGAACAAGTAGAAAGAATTAACGTCATACAAGAGTCCCTTGGAAACCTATCTAGCAGGCTCTCACGCTTGATGCAGGTGCTTCAAGAAATCACTGAACGCACCAATTCTAAAGCTCCTGCAAGTGAAGAAACCATCCAAAACCTAGAGTGGGTCAGTGAGCAGTGTGAGTGCGGAATTTGTTCAGAGACAACTTTTGAAAAAGCAAGGAAATTGCCTTGCAATCACGTTTACCACAACGAATGCATCACTAAATGGCTTAGAATGCAAAGCAGTTGCCCGATGTGCAGGAGACATGTTTAATAATGTTTAATTTCTTAGGAACCTTAACAGGTAAATGAATAGCATAATGATGTCAACGTAAAGCATAAGGGCTCCTAGAATGTAGTCTTCGGTTGACACTGAGTACCTTCTTCCGCCTGCTATAGCTTGAGTGTCAATCACAATGTAAACGGTGTAGATTATTATAAAAATCAAGCAGAAAACCAAGTTCATGGCCTTTGAATGGTAAAACATTCCCATAAAGATTCCGAAGATAATAGCTCCTATAAGGACTCCAAACATAATTCCGTAAAGAGTTGTAAAGTCAGTTTTAGTGAAAAAGGCGTAGGCAGTTACAGTTGCAGTGACTCCAAAAGTCATAACCATTGCAATGAACACAGTCATGGGGTCAGTTGTGGACGTAATAAAGGCCATTAAGTAGCTCAGCGACAAGGTGAAAATACCTAAGAAAATGTAGTTCTGTGGAACTTTTTTTGCAAAATCACTGCAACAGATCAATGTTATGGCTGTTGATAAATACAAAAATCCGAAGACAATTGCCAGCCAAAAGTTGTTGAACATCCAGTCTCTGAAGGCACTTGAAGTCATAGGAATGATATTGAACAAAACAGTGAAGAGCAACTGTGCCGAAAGTATGCCGTACACCTTCCGGATGAACATAAGCCTTTCATTGTACTGATGCTTGTTTTGGAAGTCTGCATAACCTGTTTCAATGTCTTGCATTTTATTTCTCTCCAATGGTTACTTAAGATTAAATGTCCGAAGAGAAACTTTGGGAACGGATTTTACAAGAAGCAACTCAAAAGTCACGCCACAAAGAAGCAAACCTAATACTGGCAGGTGCTAAAGGGTCAGGAGTCAAGTCCCTCCTAAGTGCCATGCAAAAAGGCCCAGCAAGTCTAGGAAGGGTGTCTAACTTTTCCAAACTATTGGACTCCCCTGAAAACATACCTGTTACGTGTCCAATTCACTACTCCTACGTGAACGCCAAAAACATTGAAGACCCTAAGTCAGACAAGATTTCTACTGTGAACGTATGGGCAATAGAACAACCCCAGCTCAAAGACCTGATTGACTTCACCATAAAGCCTGACCAACTTGAAAAAACTATGTTTGCAATAGTGCTTGACTGGGAACAGCCCTGGCGTTTCATGCAGGACCTTCAAATGTGGCTGGACATTTGGCACGAAAAAGTCAGCAAAGCTCTAAGTTCTTTGCCTCTGGACGAACAAGACAAGCTAGTCAACAGACTGCAAGAGCACATAAAGACCTACAAAGAACCCTCTGAAGACGAAAAGGAACTAACTGACAAAGAAGCTCTGCACGAAATTCCGCTTCCTGAAGGAGTACTTCAAGTCAACATGGGAGTTCCCATTGTAGTTGTGTGTTGCAAAAGCGACTTAATTTGGAACATTGAGAAAAACAAAGAGCAAAACGAAAAAATCCTTGACTTTGTGATGAAGAACCTAAGAGAGTTCTGTCTAACTTACGGGGCTACTTTGATATACACTTCTAGCAAAACGAAGAGCAACATCGACACTTTGTACGAGTACATAATGCACCGGTTGTATGGGTTTAAGTTCAGCCGTCCAGCTAACATTGGCTCTCGCGAAGACATTTTCATTCCTTCGGGTTGGGACTCGCCTAACTTAGTAAACGAACTCAACTACTTAGAAATAGCTGACAAAGTTTACGAAGAAGTGCTTGCAAAACCTAAAAGCAGACATGTTCCCAAAGAAGAAATTCCTTCCACACCCGACCAAGAGTTCTTGTATCAACTTAAAGAGAAACTAGAAACTGGAGCTAAAAAGAAGAAAGACCTCAAACCAATAGAAAAACCCAACCCAGGAGGCGATGTAGTGGTTTCAAGGACCCAAGCACCTGAAGCCTCTTCCGGAGGCCAAAACACCCTTCACCAGTTTTACCAACGACTACTTGAAAAGGGCTCTAAAGACAAAAAAGATAATTCTTAACCAATTCATTTTAAGTAAATACTGTCCAAGTCAAAACTTTGGATGCTTTTTCTGCCAAAAGGCTTAGAAAGACTACTTTTAGGTCGACTGCTTCTGCGGTGGAGACGGTTCTTCCTTGAAGGACTCATTGAAGGAGGTCTTGGACTTACAGAGGGTGCTCTGGAGACTCTGGTGGGAGGTTTGGGCGATACCTTTCTGAACTTTAGAACTTTAGGTGTGGAGTCCTTTTGGTTTTCGAACCTGAAGTTGTAGCTTTCGATTATGTAGCTTAAAAGAGGGCAGTTGAGTGGCACAAACTCCTTAAGCACATTTATTGCTTTTACGTGGAATTTTTTTATTTCGGTGTTTTCCTTGTGGAACTTGTTTTGTTTTAAGTGGTTGATTTCTGAGGATATACAGAAGTAACTGATGCCTAGTAGTAAGATTTTATAGTACAAAAAGTCAACTGAAAACTCGTATTCAAGGTGGTCACAGTCAGTAAGTTCTTTTAAAAAAGTTGGTTTCATCACGGTGAAACTGTTTAAACTCACTTGACTCAACCAACTGGGGTAGTTACTTAGGTATTCAACAGTTTGAATCCCTTTAAAATACCTTTCAATCTTATTCAGCATAGGCTTAGACCCCGATAGAACTAACTCAATTCCTATAAGTCTTTTATAACTGCTTCCTAATTTCCTAATGCTTTCTTTGAGTTTTTTATGCTTCGATGCACTAACTGCAAGTTTAATACTTTTTATAGAAAGCCTCAGTGCTGCTTTGGCTTTGCTTAAAGCTTTTCTATGGTTTCCCATATTCGAAAGCACTGCACAAAGTTGTATGTTGAGTTTAGCAGCAAAGCTAGTTTGCTTTATTTCATTAAGTCTAAGAACTACTTCTTCGTGGCCCTGTTTAAGCAAGTTGATGTTGTACAAGCAAGCGTCCAAATAAACAGAGCAGTTTTCAAAGTTCATTTTGTGTTGGTAGCAGTAAGCAAGGTTGTATAAAATTGAAAAAATCAGAGCAGACTCAACCTTGTCCCCTTTGGTAGTAAGGTTCTCTAAAATGGCTTCAGCTCTTTTTAGAATGACAACAGCAGTGTCTAGGTTTTCCTCAAGTATTTTTTCAGAGGCTTTTTCTTCTAAGCTTTTAAGTAGTTCAAGCGACTCAGACTGCATGAGTGAAATATCAGTTGAAGGAGTTGAAAGACTGTTTCTAACAAAGTCGAATTTAGTTGAAGTATCATCCATTTTAAACTGTTTGAATTTATTAATTAAGATTGCAAGCCTTTGAGATTTGGCTGTTTACTTTAGCGAACTCAGCGCATAAAGAACTGTTTTTAGGAACTCTGCAGTTAGAAATAGCAAAGTTCAACTCAACTTCATTTAGCCCAAACCTTTTGCTCAAGCTGTAGTTAAAAGCTGTGAAAGCTGCTGCAAGACGGTCTTGGTCACTGAAGTTCCAAAATTCTTGTAAAAAGAACTTCAGACTTTCCAGCTTAAACTTCATGATCTTTAACAGCTTTTTAGGCTCTACTTGGCATTTGTATGCAGGCTCAAACCGGTTTATGTTCTCTATAGCGTTTGTTACTTCAGCATCAAAGTGGTGTTTTCTGTATGACTCTTCAATTAGAACTCTTTCTAAGTTAAGTTCAAAAGCTAAGTCATTGAAACTTTCAGACATTACTTCCTGCTGACTTTTAAAGTTTTCCAGACAAATAAAAGCTACCTCGGGGAAGCAAGACGAAGGGAGGTCTTTAAGTGAGTTTTTTGAGTGGCTCAGCAAGAACCTGTCTAGCCTTTTTCTGAGTTTTGAGTTTTTTGCTTCAATAGACTTTTGTAGCTTCACTTTGCACAGTTTTAAAAAAACCAAAAAGTTGTCTTTAGTAAGTAAGCCCGAGCGAAGTTCTTCATTTGAAACTAGGAACGAGGTGTTTCTTCTACTTGAGCATGAAGAGCACGTTGTGCTCGAACCCTCAGAGAGTATCATTCTTGCGTTTTCATTTCCCATCTTAGTTATATATGGAAGAACTTGCTTTAAACTTGGAGAGAAAAATACAAAACACTCATTTTCTTGACTTGGAAGAGCAAGTTATTGGGTCTGAACAAATTGAAGGCCTTGCTAAGATATTGGAGAATTCCGAAGTTACGCACCTTAACTTGGCCTTTAGTTTTATACCCAATCAAGGCTTATGTGGAATTCCAGTTTCCAAACTAGTTTACCTTAACTTAAGAGGTAACTGCATTTCTGACTCTGGAGTGATTCCATTAGCAGAAAAATTACCAAGTTCAGCCATTACTGAACTCAACCTGGAAAAAAATTACATTTCCAGCGAAGGAGCAACTGCAATTGCTCAGAAGTTAAGTAGCTGCAGTTTAAGTGTGCTTAAGTTGGGAATGAATAGTATAAGTGATTCTGGAGCCCAAGAACTCGCAAAAGCACTTGAGTACTCTCAATTAACTGAGCTTCACTTGCAGGGGAATTTAATTGGAAACAAAGGCGGAGAGTTGCTTTATGGAAGTATTACTAGTTCCAAACTAGTAAATTTAAGTCTTTACTGGAACCCAATGACTGACCACTCTACTTTGTTTGAGTTGATTGTGCAGACCCAAATTAGCACTATTATTCTTGACACTAGTGGAGCTGAAATAAGTAGCAGAATGGTTAGAAGTTGCTTAATTGAATCCAATGTTACTGTTCTTAGCCTAGGAAACAGCTTTTCGCATCAAGTTCAGGGTAAAAACTCGTTTTACTTAACTGAATCCAAACTTGGGATTGGTAACTCATTGGATTTTATGGTTGCACAAACGAAACTCAGAGAACTTTACTTAGGTAACCTGGCTTTGAGCAGTGGCTTTGCACGTCTCTTGGCAAAGGAGCTTCCAGATTCGCAACTCACTCACTTGAGTTTGAGATACAATCCTATTGAAAATGAAGGAGTAAAATTAATTGCAGAAAGCATTCCTAGTTCAGAAATAAAGTACCTGGACCTTTGTGCAACTCTTTTGTCGTCGGCCAAAGATATTGCAAAAGTTTTGCCTAACTCAAAACTAACTTACTTAGACTTGTCTGAAAACAAATTACGAAATGACGGAGCCAAAGCCATTGCCAAACAAGCAAGTTTCTCTAAAATAACCAAACTCTACTTAGATTCAAATTTTATTAATCAAAAAGCTTTAAAAACTTTAGCAAATGGGCTGGGCAAGTTAAACATTAAAGAGTTGTCTATAAAACACACTCTTGAACCTGAAGCACCTAAAAAAAGAAAACCTCAAAAAGCAGTTGAGTTAATAGCTTTGCAGTTGCCTAACTGGGAAACTTCCTTTCTAGACTTGTCTTTTACTAAAATTATTGACCAAGACATTGATTCACTCTGCAGGTCCATACCTATTTCGAGCTTGAAGTTTTTAAACCTCGAAGGAAACCCTATCAAGGATGCAGGTATCAAAAGTCTAGCCAAAGTAATTCCTTCTTCCAAATTTGAGTCTCTGGTTTTAAGGAACCTTTATTTTCAAATAGGAGTAGCTGAGTTAACCTTCGCAGTGTTTGCTTGTCCTAGTATGAGGCACTTGGATTTAAGCTTTAATGATATTAACTACATTTCAGCCCAAAAAGCTCAACAATTAGTTCAAGAAAATGGACTTTCGTACCTCGAAAACCCAGTTTTACAACCTCCTGAAAACTCCGAGGGTATTCACTTGAACTTAAGTCATTGCACTAATGGATTTGCCTCGGGGATTGCTTTGAAAATGATAAGTTCTAGGTTACGTTCAATCGACCTTAGCTCTACTCAAATCCAAGGATCCCATTTAAGAGAATTCTTACATATTCTTCCAGATTCCCAAATTACTTCTCTAAGCCTTTGTTGGAACTATTCAGAAGAATTAGACAGAATTCTACCTATAACAAAGTTAGTGTCTTTGAGTGTTTACGGTGGAAGCATTCTAAAACCTAACTTCCCTCCGAAAATATCCTACCTCAATCTGAACAAAGTCCTTTTTTCACGTGATGGATTTTCTGAATTTGTGCATTCATTACCCAACAGCCAGATTACTTTTCTTAAACTAAACTTTTGCGGAATTGATTCGCATCATGTCATAGAGCTTTCAAAAGTTATTCCTGAGACCCAGTTGCTTTACTTGGACTTAAACAACAATAAAATAGGGTATGGTGGAGCAATAGCTCTGGCTGGCATTTTGAGTGCTTCTAAACTTTTGGGACTTTACTTAGAAGAAAACGACTTAGGAGACATCGCTGGATTATTTTTAGTTAATGCCTGGCAAAACAGTAAACTCGAAATCCTTAAAGCCAATTGGAAAATGAAAGTCTTCGAGCATTATGAAGAAGGCGAAGAAATTTCGCGCACATTTGTAGGAAAAATAGATATCAGCAAACTCAGTAAGGAAGTGATGCACTTATCTAGTCCTATTTACTAATTCTAATAATTATGCTTTTTTTGGTTTTGCTGGTTTTGCCTGCACTGAGTTCTGAAGTGAATTGCCAGGGCTGCCACGACCTTTTAGACTCCTTTTCTAGAATTCTCAGCAACCAATCCTTGATGAATCACACACAAGAACANATGGTGTCTCTTTGCACTTTTTTTATGCGCAAAGAAGTTTGTGAAGGCTTGAACAAGCTCTACACAAGCAACTGGTTTGACGTCTTGTCCCAAAAGTACCTGGACCCCTCGTTTACTTGTTCGGTTCTAGGTGCATGTTCCACTCCCAAATACCTACCTAACAATTTTTCTGAATACACAAAAGAAGTCCTGAAAGACATGCCTTCCCAAAAAACCTGGCCCGATGCATCAGGTTCCACCTTTAAAGTTGTGCAAGTGACTGACATGCACGTAGATTGGGACTACAAACCTGGAAGCGAGGAAAGGTGCCACGATATGCTTTGTTGTAGAGAAGGAAAAGGGTCAGCTGGGCTTTGGGGAACCCGGGGTAGATGCGACCCTCCTCCTCAAACAGTGCAGGTGTTCCTTGACCAAATAAACAACATGGACATTGACTTTGTAGTTTGGACAGGAGACAATCCACCTCACAACATTTGGGCTTACGAAAGAGAAGCCGAAATGAACGTTACCAAAAAGCTAGTAAAGATGTTCAGAGAAACTCTGAAAGTTCCAGTGTACCCTGTGATAGGAAACCACGATTGCTTTCCTATGGACTTGTTCAAGCCTAGTCAAGAACAGTTACTGCTCAACAGTTTAGCTGAGCTTTGGAGTGCTTGGTTAAGCCCCCCTGAAATCAAACAGTTCCTAGAAAACGGGTTTTACTCCACCAAAAACAAAGAAACTGGACTTAAAATTATAGGAATCAACAGTGAAATGGGCGACAACTTCAACACTTGGTTGATTCTAAACAACACTGACCCTGGTAACATGCTAGCTTGGCTCAGAAAGGAACTTTACCAAGCAGAAACCAGCAACGAAAAAGTCCTCATAATAGGCCATATTCCCCCAGGAGGACGCTTTGGGGAGTCAGACTGGGCTATGCGTTACCAGGTAATCATAAACAGGTTCCAAAACATAATAGTTGGACAGATGTTTGGGCACACCCACCAAGACGAGTTCGAATTAGTTCCTTCTTTAGTAGAAGGACTTAACCCAGCTAGTGTGCTGTACGTAGCTCCTTCTTTTACTTCTTTTTCGTTCCAGAATCCCTCCTTCAGAGTCTATGAATTTGACTTGCAAACCAAGCACTTAGTGGACGTCCACCAGTACAGACTTCCCCTTTACAAACTAGACCGCACAGAGCCTAGCTTTGAAAAGGCTTACAGCATGAAGGAAGAATACGCAATGAAAGACTTGTCAGCTTCTTCTTTCGAAAAGTTAGTTGAAGACGTCAGGAACAACTCAACCCTTGCCCAGAAGTTCTACAATAACTACTTTGCAGTGTATAGTTTCGAAGCACAAAAGTGCAACCAAGAATGCATGCAGATGCTGTATTGCCGAGTCAAAAGCAATATCTTCAACGACTATATGAAGTGTGTGGAAAGCCCTTTGTTGCCTGATTACGCTTTGTATGTTTTCCAGGAGTTAATGGGCAATTGGCTTTACAAATCCAACCATACTTATTAATAACTTAGTAGGTACTGTCTATAATAAATGAAACTAACTCGTTTGCAAAAGTGGCAAGTGGGAATATTTGTAACGAGTTACTTCTGCATGGTCTCCAGACATGCTTCGATAGAGGGTTGGTTTATGGTAAGTGCTAGATAGATTAAACCCCAAATCAACTCTAAACTAGGCTTTTCGACAGAGTGGCTTGGGGCAATGGACTCAGCTTATCTGTTTTGTTATTCACTGGGCAACTACTACAGCGGGATCCTGGGGGATTCTTACCCCATTACGACTGTGGTGAGTCTAGGAATGGTGCTGTCGTCCTTGGGGTACTTAGCAATGGCCATATTGGGATTTACTGAAGTAAAGATGGTAGGGATTTTTGTGGGACTGTGGGGTTTGCAAGGAATAACCCAATCAAGTGTTTGGCCTGGAACAGTCTCTATTATGGGTAACTGGTTCTCTAAGCAAAACAGAGGCAAAATAATGGGCTTTTGGAGTTCTTGTCCTTCTGTAGGGAACCTAGTGGGTGCTCAGTTAGCAGGGCTGACAGTAAGTGTCCTGGGCTTTTCCTGGGAGTATTTAGTTCTTACAAACTTAATTTTTCTGTTACTTGTTGCTTTTGTGTTTGCAACCTTTGCTTGTGATAAGCCTTCTCAAGTCCCTGGAGTGCAGGGACTTCTGGAAAACACACACAGTTCTAAAAAAGGAATTAGTTTTTGGAAAGCTTGGCTATTACCAGGTGTTTTGCTGTATGCCTTAAACTATTCCTGTGTGAAACTACTCAACTATGGAATGATGATGTGGCTTCCTTACTACTTAGAAAAGCAAGTAAACTTATCAGGCGAACTCGTAAGTGTAGTTGCCAACTTGTACGACTTAGGAGGACTGTTAGGGGCTTTTTTGTGTGGGTGGATTTCGGACATAGTCAAGTGCCGGACTCCTGTAGTGAGCATAATGCTTATAGTAGCCCTTCCTCTGTACTTTGTGTTTCAACTTGGAACGGAGCAAACTTACTGGATGTACTTTTTTTTAGTTCCTTTGCAAGGTTTCTTTGTAAGTGGAGCAGCTAACTTAATTTCTTGTGCAATAGCTGCAGACTTAGCGCAGAACGAAAAAGTTAAAGAAGAAGCTATGTGCACTGTGACAGGGATCATAGACGGAACTGGCAGTTTAGGAGCAGGACTAGGCCAACTTGCCATTGGAGCTTTGGCTGGAGTGGGTTGGATGTATGTTTTTTGGTTTATGATTTTAGTAGGTCTAACTTCAGTAGTTTTGCTTTTACCTTTGTTTATTAGGGAAGTTAAACTTATCCGTTCCAGAAAAAACTTAACTGAAGAACTTGACTTATTCGATATATAATATTGTAATTAAGTGTTTACTCTATGTTAGTTTGTTTCTCTTCCAAAGCAAGTTTTGTGCCAAAAACAATGTCCCAGAAGTGATTGGAAACTCCGTAACCATTCATGTTTTGGGTGTAGTGGTGCTGGGTGTGGTAGCTCTTCATAAACTTAAAGTAACCAATTCCAGGGGCGCCGTGGTGAATGTAGTAGTGGAAGCAGTCGTACCAAATGTAAGCAAAAACAATTCCCGCAAACAAAGAGTCTCCCCAGGCACTAGGTATAAGTAAGTTGATTCCTCCTTTAACTATCAAACTCAAAACGAAAGAAAACACTGGAGGAAACACCAGCCTTAAACTATCCATAGGAAAGGCATGGTGGATTCCGTGAATTAGAAAGTGGAAGCACAAAAACAAAGGGTGATCAGGAAGGGACTCTTCAGTGTGGAAAATAAACCTGTGAATAACGTACTCCAGCAAAGTCCACGCAAATACTCCTAAAGCAAGTCCTAAGAGCGCTGAAGAGTACCCTAAGTGTACAGCACTCGCTAAAAAGTAGTACAAAACTACAGGTCCCCAAACTATAGGCACTACCTGCCAAGGGTTTTTTGAAAAAAACTCCAAAAACTCAGTGTCAAACACCCTAAAGTGTCCGTCGACGTGCTTGGGGTTGTTCACAAAGTCGATGTAGCTCTTTTTGTCGAAGTTTTTCCAGATCTGCCAAAGCATGCCTTGTTTGGGGTCTACTACTTCTTTGGTCTGAGTTCCTACTTGAAGTTTGTTTGCCATTCGAATGGCAGCTTTTGAGTGGGGATGTTCCTTATAAAAAGGTTCAGTGATGTCGGTGCCCAAATATGGCAAGATTACTTCGTCTCCGCCTGGGTGCTTTTTCAAGAAGTCGGTTACGTTGAGTACCTTGCCTTCAAAGATAACGTAAGCATCAGAGCGGGTGTTATGCTTAGCAACTTCCTCAGGTTTGAATTCCATTATTAATCAATGGCTAGAGAAAGTGAGCGATTTCTTTAATTATGGGTTTAGGAAGTTTTAAGTTGACTTTTGAGCTTTTGTAAGCCCACAAAAAAGGTTTTCTTTCTTCCCAGGTTAAAAAAGCAACCAAAAAGGCTCTTACTTCTGGAAGCAAACAGTTTTTCACCCAAGAAACTTTGTACTTGAGTCTAAAGTTCATCCCGCTCTTAATTAAAATTTCTATGACTGCAAAGTTGCCTGTTTCAAGAGCCAGCATAAACAATGACTTGCACCCTGGGAAGAGTTTTAAGTACTCCTTTTCGTCGTTAACGTCTGCTCCAGAATCTATGAGGATCTGAAGAATTTCGGGGTTTTGCTTCAGTATAGCTATTTTTAAAGGGTGGCTTCTGTTGTAAACCAAGTCAGGCTTGATGCTAGCGCCTTTTTTCAAAAGGTACCCGACGAGTTCTGAGTCTTGGAGTTTGCAAGCCTGAGGCAAGATACATGACAGGAACTCAACAGCTTGGTTTGGCACAAGTTCCTTGAATGCTTTGAATGTAAGCTTCACACAAGGAACTCTTTCGCTCGGGTCGCACTTGGACAGTAGCTTTTCGAAATAAGAAACGTTCCTGTGAATATACTCCAAAAAGCCAGGACTGATACTTCTTTGGAGACTCTGGGAGTCAAGAATCGAGTGTGAAAGAATTTTTTGTATTTCCATATCAATATTAAAGGTAAGTCATTGACTTGTAAAAATGTCCCAGCTTAGTTTCGAAGAAGGTGGAATATGCTACATTGCGTGCGAAGAACTGTTTGAGTACTACAACAACAGCCGCACATTCTGCTATAAAGGATGCGACTATGCAGTAGGACGCGTTAACGACCCAATACTGCGTAAAGAAGCTGAAAGCATGTGCAAGCGTCTCACAGCTGAAAGCATCGACACCCAGTTTGACTTGGACAATATCAAGGATTACCGAGTTCATAACTTTATGGAACCAGACAGACCTGAAAACATCTACAAGGCTTGTCTTGCTGGCATTAGGAGGCAAAGATACTAATTAAGCCTTTTACTCACTAATTCTTCTAAACACTTAAGTTAGGATCTCACAGTCAACACTAAGGAGGTAACTTAAAACTCGCCATTAAAAATGAAGTGCGAAGAATGCGGTTCCGAAGACGCAAAAACACTCTGTTTAGAGTGCGACGAAGCCCTTTGCTACTCCTGTGATGAAACTTTGCACAAAGGAGGGAAACGCAAATCCCACTTGCGCCCTGCAATCTGCAATTCTTGCAGAAACGGAGCAACTTTAGAGTGCGGTTCTTGCGGAATAAGTATTTGTCCAAGTTGTTCTAAGTTACACCCCGGCCACTCTACCAAGCCCATCCACTCACCAAAACGATTTGGAGTGTTTTGGGACCTAGAGTCATGCACGCCAGCCCACCCAGAGGAGGTGCCTCAAGTTATTTCTGAAATCTCGGCTAGAATAGGAGTCCCGGAATTCATTCGAGCTTATGGAGATGCTTGGGGCAAGTACCGCGAAGCACTTCTAGCAGGGGGTGCTGAGCCTGTGTTTAGGCAAGGAATCAAAGACACTGAAGCTATTTTACTTGACATGTCAGTTTTTGGGAGTTCAGGACTTACCCATATTTTACTGGTTACTTCTCACGCACAGGTTCTAAGGCCCCACTTGATGCAACTAAAGTCTAATCTGAGCTACGTAAGCATAATGATATCCCCAAAAATACTACCCCTTGTTCCAGTGGAACTTGAAAAGTACAATGAAGAAAAACCCTTGCCTTTAAGAACCAAAACCAAGAACTTTAGGTCAGAAGTTAGCGAATTCCAGCCACAGGAATACCAAAAGTTCTGCAGCAGAGGAGTGTTTAACGACTTGCTGGAGTACCTTAGAGAAGAAGCTTTTAGGGGCTACCTCATCCATGAACTTAACGAACTTAAACAGACCATTTCCCACAGGTTTAAGTTAAGACCTGAACAAGTTGACTCTCTTTTAAAAAGCGCTGAAAAAGAAAGACTAGTCCACTTTACGAAAAGAGAATTCGAAGACTTCGGGAACTACGAATTTGTGAGTTTGCAGCTGAAAAGCCTTTCAATGGAATCCTTGCTTTGGTGTCTCCGTTCTTTGAGATGCGACGAAATGCTTCCTACAGAAAAAGCTATCCAGTCGAGAATTAAAGAAGTTTTTGGTCTTAAGCCTTCGAATTCACAGTGGAACCAGCTAATACAGAAACTAAAGGGGCACTCGCACTCTAGTTCGGCTCCTACAGAGTTTTCTTTGTTTTCTTCTTCCCAGTTTTCACTTCCTAAATTCGACATAAGGAATATGTGCGAGCCAGTCACAGGATGCGAAACAATGCTGATCTACCCACGAGGAGAAGAATGGGTGGCTCTGGACCAAAACTCTAAGTATGGAGACTACCTCCACATAAAACTTACAGATGAATGGAACGACTTCATTAGCTTTTTAGAGAACTACTTTTGTAGCAGGAAGAAAAGAAGGAGGAACAGACGCGAAGAAGAAGTTAAATCTATCCCAGGAGGCAGGTACGGCTGTGCGCAGTTTTTNAAACTTTGTGGGCCTTCTGCTCTCCAGCATTCCTCCTTAGGGAAACTCAGTTACATGGTGCAACTGGCTATTAACGAAGACATCCTTAGGTACCAAAGAACTTTACTAGTTTGGACTAGTGACTATAAAACCAACACTTCTAACGACGAAATCCAGAGAAAGCTGAATTTAGTTCAGTCTGCAATCATTACCATTTTGTCAAACACTCGAAATGGAATTTCGCTTGCTCAACTCCCTAACAGCATCAGAAGGCACTTAGGGTTCACACCTGATATTTCTGAACTTGGGTTTGCAAAACTGAAAGACCTACTTCAAACCATTCCGGAGGTTTCTATAGAACTTAGAGGAAACAACCACCCCTTTGCAGTGCTAAGGCAGTTTTCGCCTACTTTTAAACACACTCAAGAGGTAGAGTCAGTTGTAGAATCTATCAAAACTATTTTGCAGACCCATAAATTTGGATTGTCAGAAGCCAAACTAGAAAAGATGCTTGAAAGCAAAGGCCACTCGGTAAACTGGACTCAGTATAACTGCTGCGACATTACAGAATTTTTGCATGTTTACGCAAACTCAGTTGCAGAAGTCGTGAAAACTGGAGACACTTCAATGGTGTTTAAGATTGACGAGTCCAAAAACATCTTTTACTCACCCTTCGAAAACCCCTTTAACTCAGCAGTCTTAGAACACACACGAACTGGAAGCCCGATTTTCCACACTGCTTCTTCAAGTTACGACATGAGGAACTCTACTGCAGAGAACCAGTTCCACGGACCTATGCAGAAGATCATAAACGTTTCTACTCTGCCAGCTGAGTTAGCCAAGATGAGGGTGCCTCCCTTTGAAGCTGAAAGAATAGAAAAGCAAAAAAAGTTTTGGGAGTCCCTTTACGAAGGCAGTCAAGACTTGTCTACAAGGCTTGCTGGAACTCACTCACCGCATTACAGGACGGACACGGTATATTACCACTCAAACAATCCTTCTTTAGGAAAAACAGAGTACGAAACTCATGCAAGGACTCAAAGTGAAGATTTGGGCATTGAGTTTCCTAACTACCATACAAGACAGCACTATTCCTGGTTTGAAAACTGGAGCATGAAGCCCCCTCCTGGATTTGGATAAATTAATAAATTAACTCACCATTTAACCTAAGTTAAAACTGGGGAATAAATTAATAAAATGGAAGAAAACTTCTTTGGATTCAGCAGACAAGAGTCTAAAGGCAAAAAAGCACTGATTGCACTTAGTGTGCTAGGAGTGGTTTGTGTGGTTGGAGCTTTTGCTGTCTTCAGCCCTTCTAACCCCTTGGCTCCTATCAAGACCGTCAGCCAGGACGAAATCGAAGAACTCGAGTTCCAAAACTTCATGGCTCGCCACAACAAGCACTACGAAGCTGACGAGTACCAAACCCGCTTTAAGATCTACCGTGACAACACTGCTTTCATCCGTGTTTACAATCAACGCAACTTGAACTGGTACTTGGGAGTCAACGAATTCGCTGACATGACCTTTGAAGAATTCAAGCAAATCTATACTCCTACTAAGTTCGACTTGGACAGACCCCGCAACCCTCAACCTGTTGCTAACCTTGAAGTTCCCAGCAGTGTGGACTGGAGGAAAAAGGGTGCTGTGACTCAAGTTAAAAACCAAGGACAGTGCGGAAGCTGCTGGTCTTTCTCAGCCACTGGATCCGTAGAAGGAGCTTGGTTCTTGGCTGGACACGATCTTGTTTCTCTTTCTGAACAAGAACTTATGGACTGTTCTGTGTCTTATGGAAACAGAGGATGTCAAGGAGGCTTCATGGACTACGCCTTCAAGTATATCATTGCCAACGGAATTACCTCAGAAAAGAACTACCCCTACGACGCCAAGCAAGGAGAGTGCCAACAAGACAAAGTCAAGGATGTTGTAGCTAAGATCTCCAGCTACACAGATGTCAAGCCTGAAGATCCTCAGTCCCTTATGGCTGCTGTTGCTCAGCAACCAGTGTCTGTAGCTGTTGAAGCTGACCAGTGGGTATGGCAGTTCTACTTCGGAGGTGTAGTGGACAACTACTGTGGAACTAACCTTGACCATGGAGTACTTATTGTGGGCTATGACAACTCTGCAACTCCTCCTTACTACATTGTTAAGAACTCATGGGGACCTGGTTGGGGAATTGATGGTTACATCAAGATTGGAATTAAGGATGGCAAAGGTGTTTGCGGTATCCAGGTGACACCCTCTTACCCCACCGTTTAAGTTAATCAGTACTTTCAATTAAATTATTAGCAGAAATTGAATTGATTGCATCTTGAATTCTGCCTTGTTCTCTAGCAATGCAAAAGTAATCGCTAAGAGGGTCTTCAAAATTAGGGTTGTGCAGTAAGTAAAGAATCCCTTGCACGTAATCCTCCAAGCGCATGGTAGGCATCCAGTCGTCGTCAAAAATGCTGAGACAAACTTCCCCATCCAACTCAAGGATGTTTGGATGAAGGATTTTGGATTTGCAGAAAACTTTACAGGGTTTGTGGGGGTAGGAGTCCTTGGTTTTGACTTCAAAGGTTAAGGCTTGGCCATACCAATAGCCCGAAGACGGACAGACGCAAATGCGAATTTGGTTTTGAGAAGTTACTTTTATGTTTTTGAGTTGGTAGTTAGTTGCTGCTGGGAGTCTTTTAGAGAGGACGTGTATTTCTTTGTGGAGAGACAACTTCATTTTTAACGAACTATTAAGAAGTGCTCTGAGTTCCTTAAATTTTTGGTTATTTACTAAGGAGTTTCAAAGTAGTACTGCCGAGAAGTTTTGACTTCCGAGTTCCTAAGTGGGGATTCTTGTTGCTTCCTGTCAGTTTGCAGCTCGTCTCTTTCAAAAGGACTGACAGAAGGCACGTTGGAGATTATCTTCAAAGGAGACCCTTCTCGCGAAAACTCTGTGTCAAATTTTGTTTGAGAGTAGTTGATTCCTTCAAAACAGTTAACAGCTGCAATCTTGTAGGTGAGGGACAACTTCCTGCAGGAAATAGCCTCGTTTAGTTTGAGGCAGAACTCGTCTGGGTTCTGAGCAATCTTAACTCCTTCGCACAAAAACTCATTAAGGGTGTCGTTATGAGTCAAGGTGTAACACAACTCTTCAACTACTTCCTCATGAAGGTCTTCGATTTCAATAGTATGCGAAATGTTGAGTCTTTTGAGGCTTCTAGTTTCTATCAAAAGCTTAGAAATGCTTTGTATTGCGGTCACGTCTTCAAAAGTGTTGTAAGCTAAGTCTAACCCACTTATGTTCCAAGGCAAAAACTCAATGAAGTCAGACAACCCTTCAGCAGATATTCCGTTGTTTTCTAGGTTGATGGAACTCAAAGGCAAGTCATTCAGCAAGAACCTAACTAAGTGCGATAAACCTTTGTCGCCTAAGCCAATGCTAGCTAATCCTAAGTGCATTAGAGACCGGTTGCTTTTTGCTTGGTCTATGAATGCAGTGAGTAGTTGAATATCAGCAAAGGAGTGGTTTCCTGACAAGTCTAGGTGTTCTATATTGGAGTTGTTAGCTATTGACCTTCCGAAGAACTCCATCACTTCTGAGTCTTCAAAAGCTTCTGAGTTAAACCTCAGGTCGAGTTTTTTAATGTAATAGTTCTCTGAAAGGAACTCTGAGAGTTTACTAAGAGCCTCTGGAGTGAAGTTTGTGTCGTTGATGCATAGCTCCTGAATAAGGAACTTTTGGCTAAACAAGCCACTTATTCCCTGGGGGTCTTCTAGTATGTTTCCTTGAAAATTCAGAACCTTAGCTTTCTTTACGGAGGTTCTTGATAAAAACACTGAAAGCAGCTTACACAGATTAAGGTTAAACTTCATCCGGTTGTTTCCCAAGTCTAAGTGGGTGACTTTGTTTTGGCTGGACTGCGTAAGGCACTCCAGGAGTTTTTGTAGGGTTTCCTGCTGGAGCATGCAGTTCTTGAAAACTAGTGTTTTGAAAGAATTCCGTTTTTTCGAGGAAGACTTTATAAATTCACACAGCAGTTCACAGCTAGTGTCAAAAATAAAGTGGTTCGACAAGTCCAGGATTCTTTTGTGTCTTCCAAAAATTCTTTTCATGTACTGAATAGTAGTTATTTCTTCGAAGTTTTTGAGACTTTTTAGTTCTTCTTGTAAGTTTTTTAATTCCATGTTAACGAATTACAATTAATTCCGCAAAGTCTGTATCTCGTTTAAATTAAGAAATAAGTAAGTAACCAACTGAACATAATATGGAAAACCAAAAGAAGTAACTATTACTTAGAAGCAACGATATAGAGTCAATAATGCAAATAAGTAAATTTGAAGACGAAAGCCCACCTACTCCAGAATCCTTCAACGAGCTTTCTTCAGAAGACGAAAGTGTAAGTCCCTGGTCGCCTCCTAAACCAACTCCTTTTAATGAAAAACCAGGTGTACAGGATGTGCTTGATCGCATGATACAAGACACCAACCGGAGGTACAGCAACGAAGTAAGAATAACCCAATTAAGTTGTTCCTCCAGTAAGAAACCCAAAACTCAAGTGTTTGACCGAATGATTGACGACATTGCTAGAAGGAACATGGCCCAGAAACTCATATCCGACTACAAAAAACAAAAAGAAGAGGAAGAAGTCAGTCAGTTCAAACACTCCAAAAAAGTCAGCAAAAAAGACTCTGAAGCTACTTTCAAAAGACTTATTAACGACGCAAAACAAAGAAAGGAACTCCAAAACTACAGGCAAAAGGTCAAAGAACTAGAAATGACACGTGAAAGCGAAAGCGTAACTTCAACTGCGAAGATTTCAAAGGAACGTGAAAGCAACTTGGTTTCAAGGCTACTTGAGTTTGAAAAAAAACGCCTTGAAAAAATTCAGAAACAACAGAAATCCAAGGAACTAGAAATAACTCAGATCGAAACTGAACGCCAAAAAAGACACCCTAAAAGAAAACTCGACCTTACTGTCTTTGAAAGACTAACTTCGCCTCCTAAAAAGCCAACTCAGCCTCCAGTTCCTAAGAAGTTATTTTCCAGAAGAGAAGCGGCTGCCTCTGGCCAAAGACTCATGAACTTCACAGCTTATTCTTCTCCCAACCGACTCAAACGCAGCCAAGAAACTACCTCAGTGAGTTCTGCTAGAAGCCTTAAAAAGCACGTTTCGCAAAAAGTCAACCAACTTGCCCTTAATTTGAGTCTTAAGAACTTCAAAAGGGAACCCATCAAGCTCAGGTCAGAAAGGTACGTAGGCTCTGCAAAAAGACCAGAACAAACTAGTCCGGCAAAAAAGTTCAGTTCTCCAGAATCCCTAAGAGTTCCAAGTGTCCTCGAGACCTATGACTATATAAGCAATTACTTATGATCAATAATTTAATAACGCTTAAGTCTTCTGGGCTTTTTCAGGAAGGCCTTCTTCGTACTGCATCATTCTTTTGTAAGGAGCTAAGATTCTTTGTCGGCTACCGTGCAGGGCAGCTTGATGTGTTAATTTAACGAACTTTTCGAGTTCCCTTAGTTTGCGTGTAGTGAGTTTGCTTAAGTTAACCTGGAAAGAATTTGGAATGTTTTTTTTGCCTGTAACTAGTTGGTAAGCTTTAAGCAGTTGGGACTTGTTGAGTTTTTTCAAAGAAGCAGCCAGGACTTTTTTCTCGCTAAGAGGCATGGGCTTGCTGAGGTAGTCTTCCAGGTCTGACTGTTCCCTTTCGAAAGTTTTGAGTTCACTTCCAGGCAAAAACTCTAAGTTCTGGACTTCCGAAAACTGTCTTTCGAAGTAAGTTGCTAATTCTAAAGTGATGTAAAACATATCTGTGTCACTGGCGTTGTAAGTAAAAGAATTCAACCAGATTCTGCGGATGTCAACTGCGAACTGCTGGGAGTTTTGATAAAGCCCAACTTTGAGGTTCCTTTCTACAGTGGAAAGGTCAAGTGGGTCTTGTATGATTTCTAGGTAATCTGGCAGGTTAAAAGCCACTGGGTCTACAGGTTGCAAAAAAGGACCCGACAGACTATGCTTTTTAAGGTTTTTAATGATTTCGTAGCACCTTCTGGCAGCTTCACCTCCAACTTTAAGTCCCCAATTTTTGTCAATCCATTTGGAAGTTTCTGAGAGCTGGACAGAATCTCCTTGGTAAGCTCTTTGGCGCTTTCTAGGTCTTTTGTTGGATTTAGGCACAGAACGAGACCTAGACCGGTCTCTTGCGTGCTGGAGAACTACGCCTGGCGGCATAAGTTTGTTTACCTTTTCCATATAACTAGTTTTCAATGTTATTATTTCAGATGACTTGGAAGCTGCTGCTCTTCTTGTAAGTGCCATTATTATTTTTGTGGCACAACTTGAAAGATTGACTTAAGTCCACTTAACCAAGATNATTTCCATTTTCCCTACAATTTTCTAGTTATTTATCATTCAGAACTTCCGAGTTGTGCCTTAGCACTAGCACTTAGTTTTGTTCTTAATTACCATTTTGACGAGTGGTTAATAATGGTGTTTGTAAAGCTCGTGAAGAACAGCGCGTACTACAAAAGGTACCAAACTAAGTTCCGCAGGAGGCGTGAAGGAAAGACTGACTACCAAGCACGCAAGTTCCTTACCTTCCAAGCCAAAAACAAATACAACACCCCCAAGTACAGGTTTGTGGTGCGCTTCACAAACACCAACATAATCTGCCAAGTAGCTTACGCCACAATAATGGGCGACAAGATCCTTTGCTCTGCACAAAGCAAAGAACTCAAAAACCACGGACTGCAAGTTGGACTCACAAACTACTCTGCTGCATATGCCACTGGACTCCTCCTAGCCAGACGTTTACTCAAACAACTAGGCATGGACAACCTTTACAAAGGAGTTGCTGAAACCACTGGCGAAGCCTTTGACGTTTACAAGGACATGGAAGACAGACAAGGTTCTGGAGAGGAAATCAACAGACGTCCTTTCAAGGCTTATCTAGATGTAGGCCTCGTAAACACCACTCGTGGCAACAAAGTCTTTTCAGCCATGAAAGGAGCTTGTGACGGAGGACTCCACATCCCCCACTCTGTCAAAAAGTTCCCTGGAAGCTCCAAAGACGAACGCAAATGGTCATACGACGCTGCTGCACACAGGCACAGAATTTACGGAGTGCACGTGCAGGAGTGGATGGACAGCTGCAAAGAAGAACTCGACGCAGAAGAGTTCAAGAAGAGGTTTGGGAAGTGGGACGAGTTCAGAAAGGGCAGGGACCTTGAAACCATTTACAAAGAAGTGTTTGAAAGCGTAAAGAAGAACCCCGACATGGTCAAGACTGAAAGGAAGGAACAACCCAAGAGAGTCAGAGAAGGAGAGGAAATTAAGACTTCCAAGGGCACCTACTTAAGGCCTAAAAGACTCAATAACGAACAAAGGAAAGAAAGAGTCAAACAAAAGATCATCAAGGCTGCCAGTGGTGAATAAGAATTTAATAAGTCTAATTCTTTGATAAAACTTAGTAACTACTTGAGTGCTTAGAGTCTACCTTCAAAGAGTTTTAAGTGTGAAAAGTTTTAAACTAAAACATAATTAAAACTTTTCACAGCTGAAATCTGATTGGACAATTGTCCATATAAAAAGGGAAAAATCCCACCGCAGAAATACACAAATGGTAAAAGAAAAGACTCACGTCAACCTTGTCGTCATTGGACATGTCGACTCAGGAAAGTCTACTTCCACTGGTCACTTGATCTACAAGTGCGGAGGCATTGACCCCAGAGTCATTGAAAAGTTCGAGAAGGAATCCGGAGAAATGGGAAAAGGTTCCTTCAAATACGCATGGGTACTTGACAAACTCAAGGCTGAACGTGAACGTGGTATCACCATCGATATTTCACTTTTCAAATTCCAAACTGAAAAGTACTATTTCACAATCATCGATGCCCCCGGACACAGAGACTTTATCAAAAACATGATTACCGGAACTTCTCAAGCTGACGTTGCTATCCTCATTGTTGCTTCTGGTAAGGGTGAGTTCGAAGCTGGTATTTCCAAGAACGGACAAACTCGTGAACACGCTCTCCTTGCTTTCACTTTGGGAGTCAAACAAATGATTGTTGCTGTCAACAAGATGGACGACAAATCCGTCAACTACGATAAGGCTCGTTATGAAGAAATCAAAGGAGAAGTCCAACCTTACTTGAAGAAGGTCGGATACAACCCTGCTAAGGTGCCTTTCGTCCCTATCTCAGGATGGATGGGAGACAACATGGTCGAGAAGTCCGCCAACATGCCTTGGTACGACGGACCCACTCTTCTCCAAGCTCTTGATAACATCATTCCCCCCAAGAGACACGTTGACAAACCCCTCAGACTTCCCATCCAGGACGTCTACAAAATCTCTGGTATTGGAACTGTCCCTGTAGGACGTGTGGAAACTGGCCTCATCAAGCCCGGTATGGTTGTCACTTTTGCCCCCGCTAACGTGACTACTGAAGTTAAGTCAGTAGAAATGCACCACGAATCCATGCCTGAAGCCGCCCCTGGTGACAATGTTGGTTTCAACGTTAAGAACGTTTCCGTGAAGGACGTCAAGAGAGGATACGTTGCCTCCGACTCCAAGAACGACCCTGCTAAGGAATCAGCTGACTTCACCGCCCAGGTCATTGTACTCAACCACCCCGGTCAAATTAGTGCTGGATACACTCCCGTGCTCGACTGCCACACTGCACACATTGCTTGCAGATTCAACGTTATCAGCAAGAAGATTGACAGAAGGTCTGGTGCTTCCCTTGAAGACGAACCTAAATTCATCAAGTCAGGAGATGCCGCTATGGTCACTCTTGTGCCCAGCAAGCCCATGACAGCAGAAGTCTTCACTGAATACCCTCCTCTTGGAAGATTTGCTGTAAGAGACATGAGACAAACTGTCGCTGTCGGAATCATCAAGGCAGTCACAAAGAAAGAAGCCACTCAAGGCAAAGTAACCGCTTCTGCTAAGAAGAAGAAGTAATCTAATCTTTTCTTTTACTTACTCATTCTTGTTCTTTCACTGTTTTGGTTAATTGCAATCTTTCTTAACTTAACGATTTAAAACTTTGTGTTATTAGTTTCATACACTTGCTGAAGTAAGTTTGAAATTTCGCTACTTAAACTGTTGAGTTGCCTTTCTACTTCGCTTTCAGCAATGTCACACAGAAAAGAAACATCAGAGCACCTAGGCCATTCTTCAGGAAGGTCCTCTCCGTATATCTGCTTTAGTTGGTCTTCGAGCAACTTAAACTCGCTTACAGCTTCTTCGAGTTTCCTGATGTTAGGTGCGTTTTGGGAGTTTTCTTTAAGACGACTTATAAGTGCACTGACTTCTTCAGAAGTGCTGAGTCTTTGGTTAGGTGAAGGGGTTTTGAATAGAGTTTTTCTAGGAATTTCCGAAGTTTGCACTTCTTTTTCTACCTGTACATTGTGGCAGTAGCAATTCCCCATTATAAGAAGGTAAAAATGACTAAGGACTTAAACGACTTCCAAGCCACACTTGTAATGAGGAGGGCTTTGAAAACTGACAACATAGACATCACAGAAGACCCCCTTTACAAAGACTTTAAGCAAGCTGAGTGGGAGAAGCAATTATCCAAGTACGCATGCTATTCGCTTTCAGGGGTTTTATCGAGCTTTATACTTTACAAGTTTAGGTTCCAAAGAAGACTTAACTGGATGGTTGTTTTGGGCAGGTGTGTTTCGATCTGTTCTCTTTTTACGTTTGCTTACTGGACTTGTCCTGCTATGAGGAAATACAACGAAGCCCTTATTGAAATTTCTAAATCTAGAAGGCAAGAACTCAAAAAGATTGTTGATGAAAAGCCTAAAGAGATCGGAAATCTTAAATAATTACTAGTCTTCCTCTAGAGACTTGAATTTGTTTCTGAATGAGTGTTGAATGGCTTCTTTTGCTTCCTCAGCTTGGTTTAAAACCCTTCCAAAGTTCTTTTCTAAGTTTTGGATTTGAGCACTAAAGGTTTCTAGTGAGGACTCTGAGGGCTCTAGGTAGTCAAAACCATTTGGGACCATTTGGTTGAGACTGGGCAAAGGGTTTTCTTCCAAAGCCCTTACAATGATTTCTTCCTTTTCGGCTTCTTCTACTTGACCTACTTCTATCAGTTCTGTGGGCAAGGGTTGGGTTTGTCTGGACTGTTCTATTTCGTTGTTTATGTACTCAAACACAAAAGGGTTTTCTTCCTTGATCCAAGAGTACTCCTGGGTCTTGGGGATGTGCTTCCAGTTCTTTCTGATGAAGTTTACACAGTAAACTATTAAGTTGCTTGCGTTGAGTTCAAGTGCTTGCTCCAGAAACACGGGTAGGTTTCCAGGACTCATTTTGATGCACATTTCTCTCTGCAACTCTATGAAAAGTCCATGGACTTCCAAGAACCTGCATGCAAATAGCACTTCTGTCATTTCTTGTCTAGGAACAGAGGTTTCGTCGTAGTAAATGTACTTAAGTACGTTTTTCATAGCTGCAGGAGTAACTTCGTTTATAAAGGTTTCAGTTAGTTTTGGATTAAAAGAAAAAAAACTTCTGAAGTAGTTAGAACGCAGCACCAGCAAAGCTTTATGACATGAAAAAGTTTGGTCCTGCACAGTCACCTGAAAATCCGAAAGTATTCCTTCGAAGTTCTGTTCTAAGCTTTCTTGTTTCCTCAAACTTGGGATTTCTTCGTATGTTTGCCTGTGGAGTGCCATGTAGTCTGAGTACAGATTTATTTTGCTTACTTTGGGGTTTAGGTTGCGGAGTTTTAACTTGCAGTAGTTTTCCAAAAAAGGTATTCCGAACTTACTTGAAAAGTTAATGAGTGTTTTCAAAGAGGAGTTAACTTCTTCATTAAGAATTGACAAATCAACTGAGTCGCAGTAGAGAAACTTAAGCGCTACTTGAGCTATTTCTTTTTTGTAGTTGCTTAAGTTTAGCACTCTGTTTGATATTTTCTTTACTAGCTTTTCTGAGTCGCGCATTCTCACTGACAAAAACAAAGAGTTCACATAAAACTCCCCGTCTAAGCACTTCACCAGTATGTCGCCTAACTGAGGAATGCTAAAAGCTTTTTCAAGCAAGGAATAAATATTTTCTTTAGAACCTCCAGGTAACTGGCATTGGTAAAAAGTCCCGAATGACAAATACACAAAATCAAGTGCTTCACCCAAAACTAAAAGGTAGTTGCCAGGTGCGTCATGGATTGACTTTATGCATTCAAACTCGTACCTTACAGAGCTGATTTTTTTAGTTTCTGTGTTGAAAAGCAGAAGCCAAGCGGGTTGTTCTTGGTCTTTTTTGTTGTTATTAAAGCACATTATGATCAAAGGACCCTTTACAACAGGTTCAGAAAACTTTTGTTTTTCGCAGTTTAGAGTAAGTACTTGTTTTTCGCTTAAAGGAATCTTTTTCCAGATCAAAGACTCTAGGTCCATTTCAAAGCAGTGCTTGTTGTGGGAACTGCCTTTAGTTCTTCCCAAAAAAGCATAAAGCTTTCCTCTGCAAGCCACTAAGTAGTGATTGTACAGTTGAGGAATGCCACTAGCTATAATTGGGACTACTTCAACACTGTACTCCTCAGCTTCTTTTTTGATAACTAGTTCATAGACTTCTGCAAAAACCTTGTGCTCATTAAAGCCTCCGTGGATGTAAACCTTTCCGTTGTAACCGCAAATCCCGCTTCCTTCCATAGAGGGTATTAAGTCGTCTTCAGGTTGTATTTTAATCAGTCTGATTCTTCTTTGTTCTAAGTTTTTCTCAATGAGGATTACTTCGTTCAAAAAGTTTCCTTTCTTTCCTCCAAAAGCAACTGATAAGTTTTCATTTAAGTTGCAAACAGATGCATTTAAAGGAATACTGAAAACTTGCCTTTCTGGGCTTGAAAAACACATAACTTGCCAGTCTGAAGTGTCTAAATCAAACCCAAGTTTAAAAAAGTTGAAAAGGTCTTTTGTGTAGGGAATCCTTACTCGAGTGTCTGGTCCTGCTTCGTAAGCATTAGCTATTTTAACTCTGCAACCAAAATTGTAGTTGCCTTGATTCTTACTCAAAAAGTATACTAGCGGATAGTTTACAAACAAGTTTCCTCGGTAATTCTCGNGAAGCACAGGGTCAAACGGTCTGATGAACAGTACTTCGCAAGCTCTTGAAAGATAAGAAAAGTTCCTTCGCTTTGAGTGGGAAATTCTACGTCCAAGCTGATCCTTAACTACTTTTTGTTGTTTTGAGTCAGACTCTAGTTCATAGAACTCTGGTTGGTTAGTTAGCACAGCGTCAACTTTTCCTATGGTCGCTTCCCGTTGAGTTTCGAGAAAAGACTTAAAATAGGACTCATCAGAATAAAACCTCACTAACATATTTATGTGTTGAAGTTAATTCAAAGCATTAGAACATTCTGTACTTCATTTGAGTAAATAATTAGTTAAATTATGCCACCAAGCACTGAAGCAGTGAAAGTAGTAGTTAGAGCGCGCCCCATGAACTCCTCCGAAACTTCTAGGGGAAACCAACGCATCGTAAGCGTGGACCGAGAGTCCAACCAAGTTACAATCCAAAATTTGAAAACTAACTCGCCCAAAACCTTTGCCTACGATTCAGTGTTTGACGAATCCTGCTCGCAACAACTAGTTTATGATGAAACAGCCTTTCCACTTGTAGAAAGCGTGCTGCAAGGATACAACGGAACTGTTTTTGCGTACGGACAAACAGGGTGTGGAAAGACGTATACGATGGTAGGAGTGCAAAGCGACCCTGATTTGAGGGGAATTATTCCAAATTCGTTTTCCCACATTTTCAGTTACATAGGGGAGTCCCAAAAAGACACTTGCTTTTTAGTAAGGTGTTCTTACTCTGAAATCTATAACGAAGAAGTCAGGGACCTACTCAACTACGACCCCAAAACTAAGCTTGAACTTAAAGAGTCCAAAGACCAGGGCGTCTATGTTAAAAACCTTTCAATGCAGGTAGTCAAAAGCATTGAAGACATTGAAAAAGCCATGGACTTTGGGAACTCCCACAGAATCACTAAAGAAACTAACATGAACGAAAGGTCCTCTAGGTCACACGCTATTTTTACTATTCACATAGAGACTTCTGAAAGCTCAGGTGACAAGCAAATGATTAAAGCTGGCAAACTCAACTTAGTTGACTTGGCAGGTTCTGAACGTCAGAAGAAAACAGGTGTAAGTGGGGATCGTCTTAAAGAAGCTATTGAAATCAACTTGTCTCTAAGTGCACTGGGAAATGTCATTAGTGCTTTGGTGGATGGCAACGTCAAACATGTTCCTTACAGGGACTCCAAACTCACACGACTACTCCAAGACTCTTTGGGTGGAAACACTAAAACTCTCATGATAGCTGTGGTGTCTCCAGCAGACTACAACTTTGACGAAAGCTTAAGCACTTTGAGGTATGCTTCTCGGGCTAAGTTCATTCAAAACAAACCAAAAGTTAACGAAGATCCTAAAGACGCAATGCTCAGAGAGTACGCTGAAGAAATCCAAAGACTCAAAAAGATGCTGGAAGAAAGGGGCGGAGAACCCCAAGTAGTAGAAAAGGTTGTGGAAAAAGTAGTTGAATATCCGCAAAACGCTGAACCCAAGAAAACTCCAGAAGTTAAAGTACTTGAGTCCGACAGCGAAACTGAGGACGACCAAAGACCAAACGTGCACGAAGAACTCCAACTAAAAGAACAACACCTGCAACAAGAAAGACAACAAAAAGAAGACTTGCAGAAAAAACTCGAAGAAATCCAGCAAAAACTAATAGGAGGAGGAGAAGCTTTAGACGAAGCTGAACAAGAAAGACTTAGAGTCCAGAGAGAATTCCAACTGCGCCTTAAAAAACAAAAGAAAAAACAAAAAAAGTTACTAGAAGAAACCAAAAAGAAAGAAGAAGAAATGCTTATGAAAGAAAATAACTACCAAAACCTCCAAGAAGAAGTTGAAGACCTCAGAAAAGTCATCAAAAAACTAAGGTCAAAGTACAAAGGAACTGTAGCTGAAATAAGGGACCTCAACTACGAACACGAAGCCGAAAAAGAAGCTTTGCTTGACTCGATTCGTTCAAAAGAAAGAGAGTGCGACTTCCTGTATAAAGTGCTTTACAACATTTTATCAGAAAGTGAAATAAGAAAAATCAAGAAAAAGTCCAAGTTCGACGAAGACAACCATGTTTGGCACGTGCCTCCTTTCATCCTCCAGCAAAACAAAACAATGTTTCCCAAACTTCCCAAAGCTCAAGTCCGAGAAATGGTTTCAAACGACCTGCGTTCGAGAAACATAGTGTACAAATCCCCAGAAATGCAGTACTCACCTTTAAGTGAAGACACTGACTACGTCAACGAAGACTTAAGATATGCTCGCTTTGAATCTGAGTATAAAGAAGTCCCTGTTACTAAGTGCAACGATTTTGGTAACTTACCAAACAAAGGAATGACCCAAGAAGTAGAGGACAGGCCTATTACCTCTGGAGCAGGTAGAATGCGTGTTTCCAAAAACGTCAAGCCTAGCCTTGCTCCTATAAACCATAAAGTGTTGTCTGAGGATGCTCAGCTTGCTGTTTCAGGCCAAGAAACACTCTCGAATAAGCCCTCTCAAACATCTAAGAAAAACCCTATATTGCAGCCTCTTAACCACCAGCCCAAAGGCACCAACAGTTGGGACTTGAAAAGGAACTCAAGCAACGGAAGTATTCCATCATATTCTTAAATAAATGTGTGACTAAGTCCTGGATTCTTATACGGTTATTTGAGAACAAATATTTTTTTCGAATGGCTTCTTGCTTTAATAAAATTTAACAAATGAATAAGTTACCTGCAAAAAGAGTTGTTGCTTCACCAACCCAGAAAGCCACCAGATGCAACTCAGTGTTTACTTCGAACTCACCGCATCTTAACTTAGAAAAACTACCTACCCACTGCCCTATACTTCTTCAAGATAACTCGTTCACGCACTACCTGCGGTGCATATACATACAAACACTCCGTTTGGGACCTATAGAAGTGGCTTTGCGGGACCCCTCGTCCAAGAACTTTTTCTCTGCGTTTGCTATTAAAAAAGCACAAGGAGAGATTGTGGAGGAGGAATTGCAAGCGATAGTTAAGTTGGGCGAGACCGACAGCTACCTAGACACCATTTTCTTCAAAACAAGTAACCTCGAACGAACTCTGGAGCTTCTCCATAAAGTGTCAGGAGGAAAGTGTTTCTACCAGAAATGCGGCCAAAACCAGTCAGACCTGCCTTCGTGGTTCGACCCTGAGGACTTTAACAGTCTCAGCAGGTGGATTTGTGCACTTTTCGAAAAAGCTCTTTGGAACAGCCTTTGTTACTCAAAAACCAGTGGGGTTTCTAGTTTGTCCAATTACTGGAAGCAACTAACCACTGAAAAGAAACAAAAAGTCTTAGGAAGTTCGGAAGAACTCCAAGGAACCTTTTTTGAAGCACTTGAGTTTTGTGCAGACCAAAATGAGCCCTATGTTGCCAAAAGTTACCCTGAAATGTTTGGACTTTACTTGTTCCAAAATCATCCAAGTTGCCTAGTCAATAACCAAACTTACCAAAAAGCCAAAGAAAAAATCAAGTTCTACCAAAATTCAGACAGTGTAAAGTTGTTGCTAGAGAAGGCAAATTCAGAAAACTTCGTTGAGTTTCTGTACTATTGCTCTTTAAAGCGGTCAGTGACTGCTTTCAACTTAGTTTCGCAGCAAGTGCTTGCAAAGATCAGAAAAGCATTTGCCGAGTCAAAGGACTTTGCACCCGAAGAAAACAAACCCCTAGAAAGACTCAAACGTTCTAGAGAAAACAGCAACGCGTCATCGCGTTCGGTTTCAACTAGTCCTGAAGACGAACAGAACCCCAGCTTCATCCAACAAGTGCTGTTCCAAGGGATAAAGCTCCTACTTACTTCACCTAGTTCTGTGAGCAAGTATCTCCAAAAATACAGAATTGATCAAATTGAGGAGTTCAAACCTCAAGGCTTGGCTTCTTTCAAGAAAAACAGAAAAAACAAAAAGAACTCCAAAGGTTCCAAAAAGAAGAAAAACCAAAGACCTAAGTTACCTAGGTGCCAAGAGTTCCCTCCGCTTTACTGCTCTCCGCTTCACCAAGAAATCCACCAAATAGCCCAAAGTACGATTAAAACTGTGTCTGGAAAAAGCCACTGGGTTTATCAGGTCGTAAATACAGTATCTCAAATGGTAGTGAGTATGTACTCTGGAAAGTGCGAGTTGTTTGGGTCTTACGCTTCAGGACTAGCACTTGAAACTAGCGACATTGACCTTGTAGTAACTGATACACACTTCAACCGTCTTCAAATAGAAGAAGCTTGTCTTAACCTGGAAAAAGTTTTTAACTGTTGTGCATGGGTGAAGAGTGCCGAAGCTTTGACAAAAGCCAGTGTCCCTGTTCTTAAGTTACAGATTTGGCTTTCCTACTTTTCGTATCAAACACTAAACGAAGTACTTTCAGTGGATATAAGTTTTGATGACGGAGGAAGGCACTCAGGACTTGGTTCTTTGAAAAACACACTTAGTTTACTTGGGAGTTACGAACACTTGCAAAGCTTAGTTTTAGTGTTGAAGAAGCTGCTGTACTTGAAAGGACTGAACTCGCCTTACAGCGGAGGCATTAATTCTTACAGTTTGATTCTGTGGGTTGTGGCTTCTTTGAACAGAAACAAACTGCAAAAGGACTTGGGAACTCTTTTTCTGCAATTCTTGCAGGACTTTTCAGAGTTGGATCCTAAAACTACTGGAGTTTCAGTTTTGAAAGGTGGTAGTTTTTATGAACTTAAAGACAGCAACGAGCACTTTGTTACCTTAGATCCTATTAATGCTAGGAACAACACTACACGGACTGCATTCAGAGTCCAAGAAATCCTTCAACTTTTCAAAGAAGTCCGACAGACTATTCTGGATTTGTTAGCCCAAGGCAAAAGAGACATACTTAAGAACCATATTTTTAAATAAAAGTTTTTCCAGTATTTAAGTTTGTCCTCCATAATGTTCCTACAACATTTACCCAAAATTATCAACTCAATAAACACTTGACTTAATAATAATTAATGGAACCAAGTGACAAAGAAAACCGCCAAGAAAGTGCTAAAAGCACCCAAAAAAAACCACTAAGCAAACACCCAAAAGGAGTTCAGGTTTCCCGGCAACAACTTTTGAACAGACTAGCAAAGGAGCTTTCGATCTCCTTGAACTTTTCGGCAAGAATCGTATACACTAAGTTAAACAAGTACGCTAGTCAGTTCAAACTTTCAAAATTGGAAATAGGAGGTTGGTCCATTCTTTTGCTTTCTCTTTCTGACCACGAAAAAAGCATTTCGCTTTCTAAAGTGCTGCTGTACACTTTTTACTCAACCAAAAAATTACTTGGCACTGTCAAGCACAAAACCACCAAAAGAATAGAAAGAATTTTGCCTAATTTCATGCTTCATTATGAAAATTGGCTCCTGTTTACTAGCTGCAGTTTTAACCTTTCGCTCAAAAGAATAAACTCAATGCTGCAGAAACTAAAGGAACCTGTACATGTGCCTCAGAAAAGAGGCTACTTCGAAGACTTAGTTTCGTTCATTATGGACAAAAGCGAGACGAGCAATAATTATTTTCTAGAAAACGAACTTAAAGTTTTCGAAGAAGAAACCCTAGGCGGGGAAAGGCTTTCCCCCATCCATAATGTTTATAGCAATTTATATAATTAGTTCCATATTGAGTGTACTCCCTTCAAATTTACCTGGTAAATGTGGCTTATAATAATTTTAGAAATGGTTCAAATTTTAATATCCTTTCACGATTCGTCAAACCGAAAGCATATATGCCTCCGCTCAAAGAGCTGTAAGTGCTTACGCGTTCCGGTGTATAAGCCAGATGAAGAAATTTCAGGAGAACTCTCAGTGAGTCTTTCTAAGCCACTGCACCACCAAGGAATTAAAGCAGAACTCATCGGAATTTTAGGTAAGACCTAAGTAGAATTCAAGGATGGAGTGAGCACACAGCAACTTGTTTCACTAACCTCAACGGTATGCCCTCCCGGGAAATTAGCATCCTCGCAGTCGTTTCCCTTTTCCTTTCCTAAGCTTCCAAAACACATGGAAACTTATTATGGTAACCACTGTTTCCTTCGTTTCTTCGTCAGAGGAGTAGTTATCCAAAGATGGCGCAGTAACTTAGCCCTTGAGCAGGAGGTGTGTATTCACAACTCACAGCCCAAACAAGGTCAAGTTGTTAACTGTAAAGTTGGCTTCATGCAAGCTATAAATGCTGAAATTGAAGTTAAGCAAGACTCAATTGCCTTAGGAGAGGCTTTCAGAGGCAAAGTCCTCATTAATAAGTTGGGAGTCCAACTTAAGAAATTCACTGTAGAGCTTCAAAGACGCGAAGTTTTAAAGTTGGGGTCTTGTTGGAACGAAGTTTGGGACTCAATAAAAGAAGCCTCAATACCAGAGGAAAAACTCTTGACTGGCAAATTAGACTTTGAATTGCCAGCTAAGTCTTGCAAAGCAACTCCTTCGTACGAAGATATCAACGGCCAAGTTGCAGTAGAGTACTACTTGAGTTTTGTTTTTTCGGACTCCACAAATAAATCCTACTACAAAAAAGTTCCAGTCAGTCTTTTTAGAAAAGACTTGTAATTTGCTAAGCTAATATAAATGGATTCAAACAAAGACGAAATGGGAGAGTTTTTAAAGTTAGAAAAAAGACTTGACAAAGTCAAAAAGTACAGAGAAGGCAACGTAGAACGACTCAAAAAACTCAAAGATGACATTAAAGGCGTAAGAAGGCAAATGGATAGAGTCATAACTGAACAAAATTCCGCCTTGCATAAAATTATAACTGGCAGAAACAAAGCTAAGTAATTTAAGCATTATAAAACTTATCTCTGATTCTCTGAACAACCAAGGCCTGATTGCTCTGCACTGAATTAATAATGAATTTGGGAACTGAACCCCTAATGTCAACATGCACCATGTAAACTACCCTTGTCACTTTTTCAGACACTGGAATCAACACATAACACCCCATGTACAAATGAGCACGTACAAACTTAGTTTCGGGGCAGTCTGGATGACTGATTGAGGTAGCTACAGCCATGAGTCTTCCGTCGGGGTAAATGAACCTTGTTTGGAGTAAACAAAAGTCCCTTGAAGAGACTGGAGTCATTTTTTTGAACTTTTGGTACATCACTTCCATTTGTTCACTTATGCTTTCTACTAATTCGCCACTTTCAAACATTTCATCATATTCTTTGCGTCTTTCAATATCTCTAAGGTAGTTGATGATGCTTAGTACGTCAGCAGTAACTTCTCCTTCGCCTCTAATTATGTAGAGTCCTCCAGGGGCCTTTCTGCGAAAGCCTTTAACGTCTTTTGACTTGATTTTAAGGTCTTCCCAGCCTTCTTTTTCTTCGAGGAGTTCTTCAGCCATTTTTTTGACCCTGATGGCTTCAGCATTCCACTCCAGCATTTGCTTCTGCTTTTCAGGAGGAGTTTCTGGACTGATTTCCAAGGTGGCTTGTTCTTCAAGCTCCTCTTCTTCGTAGTCACTTTCGTCTTTGCTTTGGACAAAAGAGTTTGTTTGGTAATTAGGAGTGGACTCCACGTACACTTTAAGACAAGTCAAGATGTCTGAGTTGCCTACTAAGGGGTTCAACTCTGAATTTTCGACTCCGTAATGCGTGATATTTGTATAGTGTTCTTTGTTTCTTCCAGTAAAGTCTTCTAGCATGAAAAGGTTCTTGATTTCTGGGCCTGACTTTTCAATGAGGTAGTAGATTTGGTTTTCTTTAAAGAACTGTCTGGATATTTCCTGGGTCAGTGTTTCGTTTTTGGACTTGTAGTAAAACTTAAGTTTGCTTCCTTCTTCGATTTGTTTCAAGCCAGGGTCCCACTCACTCCTATGAGAAAACTCGTGCAAGTGAGTCATCACCTGGCCTAAGTTAGCGTTGATGACTCCGTTGCACCTAAAACTCCAGGAATTAACTTTTGGGTTTTGGCTGCCTTTCTTTTCAAACACCAAAAACCACAAAAAGAGTCCAAGTCCAAAAACATTTGAAAGCTCTGCTCCCAAAGTTGCGTAAACTAAACTCCACACTGCAGCAATTCCTAAGTAGTATCTCCAAGTGCTGGGACTTTGCTTGTTAGGAGCTAAGTAGCCTGCGCAGGCGTAGGTAAAATACCCCTTTGAGCCAGAAACGCTGTAGTCTTTTTCAAAGATTTCCCTGAGCCTTTGCTTAATTACGCTTTGCATTGGTGTTATGTGAATGCGGTCCAAAAGTTCTTGGGACTCCTTTTGGTCTTCTTCAGAAGGCACCTCAGAAATCAATACAGATTGAGTTTCATCCTGTATGTACTTGCTGATGGTTTCCAACCAATTCTTGTATTCGCTTTGTGAACTAAAAGCTATTTGGAGTGAATATTCTGGGCTTTTGGAAACCTCAAGCATGTACTCAGTTTTTGTGGAGGGAAGTTCTTTGAGTTTTGCTCCTTGCAAACTTAAAATACGTCTAGGTTTCACTGAAGAAGGGTTTTTGAAGTAGTATATTAAGCCCACTCCTAGCACTACAAACCTTTTAACCCATCTTCGCTTTCTCTTAACCTTTATGTGGCTTCTAAGTTCATCCAGAGTGAAACTCGACGAATAGCGTTCTGCCATTTAAGTTACTTAATACGTCTTATGCAATAGATGCTCAAGGTTTAATATGCCAGTAACAATAATTTATCAGTATGAAAACTACCTACATTAAAAACACTGACACACTAGGTTAACACAAATATTGGCAAAGATATACTACTTCATTTGCATAAAGCTGCTGAAGAAATAACTAATTAACGCCTTTAATCCAAACAGCAATTCAAGCTAGCAGGATATTATAAAAATGCACAGAAGTGAGTTACAGGAATCTGAGCTATCAGGAAACACCGCAACCAATTCCACTGACAATACTGACACCTTTGTGTACAACCATACAGACTCTTCACGGACTCTAGAAACAACCAATGCTTATTTCGAAGTTACAAACATCGACACTGAAAACATTTCTTCTATTCAAGAAATGGATGATCAGGAAATATTCCAGATGCTAGAGGAAGTAAGTCGGGAGGAGTCTAAAGGATTCCTAGAAAGGAGCGACAGTATGGGAAGCGAAAGAAAAGCCCGCAGACACAATCCTGTTATTTTCAGCCACGACATGAACAACTCTATTTATTCAGACAATAAACTTTTTTACTTTGAACCAAGCTCCAATACTCTAGTGGTAGTGGACTTGGAAAGCCTAACCCATTTTAAAAAAGTCCTAGATATGACCCAGATGCCTGGGAATCAAGCTGGAATTTGCAATCTTCCCCTAGATAAACTGTTTCACTGTGGTGGAAACAACTTTAACAATTTTTGTTTTTTACTTGACAAAAAAACACTAGAAGTGAAAGAACTTCCTGGCTACCCACTAGAAATTCGAGAAACGAGTGCAGTTTACTTCAATAACTGTATTTATGTGTTCGGTGGCTCAGTTCCAACCAAAAAGGAAGGTATTACTTTAGGAGTGCCTACAAGTAAGTCTTTCAAATTTGACCTCAGCAAGAAAGAGTGGATTGAAGTAAGCCCCCTTCCTAAGCCTTCTGCTATGACCTCTTGCATAATAGTAGGCAACCTTATATATGTCACTGGAAATTCTTTGCCTTCACTCTATGTTTACAACCCATTCACCAACTCTTACCAAGATACTTTAAGTCTAGAAAATTACCAGGAAAAGGTTTTAGTTTACCATCCAAAAAAGGCTTATTTAATAGTGCAAGCTATGGGAGTCTTTGGACTAAACAGAGAAACCCAAACTTGGGAGATTGAAAGAAACAACTGCTTACTAGAAGTGTTTCCTTTCACGCAGCCAGTGCATTATTCAAACAAAATATTCATTCTTGGAGGTTTAGAAGATGTCAGGTTGCAGTCTTTGCAGTACCCAGACCTCAACTTCAAAGAAGAGTTAAGAGTTAACTAAGTACTATTTATAATCCCTTCCAAACACACTCATTGTAAGTTCAACACCTAAAACAGTTGAAGCAAAGGCAGGAAAAGCCCTCAAGGCACAAGGCACCATGCCTCTAAACAAAACTCCAGATTCTTTCAAACTTTCATTAATGCAAGCGAGGGTGCTAGAGTACCTGGGATTGATTAAAGAGTCAGCTTGCATTCTAGATTTTATTACATCAATAGGGTACACAGGAATCCAAAACCCTAAACCTGCCAAGCCCCCACTAACAAAGACTTGCCAGAGCTTCATGTCCTCTGCATTCTTTCCTTCGCCTCCAAAGACTTTCCTAGCCAAACCTTGGTAAACCCAAAAGAAAACTCCACACCCTATTGTATCTCTGANACAAGTACTAGTGAACCCTCTGTAAAGACCCCTTACTCCGTGTTCTTTGGTTACTCTTTTTATGCAGTCAACTGAGTTTTTGTAGTAGTTTGTTTTTTGAACTTGCATGCGAATTCTGAGTCCTTCTGCAGGAGTAGAAGCTACACTACTTACTAGTCCCGAAATGCAACCACTTAAGGCATGCTGTTTAAGACTTAGAACTTCTCCTGGTTCATTCCAAGAAGAAAACACCCTTTTGCAGTTTTCCTGGACTCCAAAGACTATGGCATTGTCAACTCCAACTCCAATCATAGGCGGCAATGACCCTTTCCAAAAAGCTCTGACGCCTTCATACTTCACAAGTTTCTTAACTACTTGAATAGAAGAAGTTTGGTTCGAACTTTGTAACCGCACTTTTACGATGTCGAAGGGCTGCCCAGTCAATACACAAAACCAACCACCAACTACGCCTGCCAAAAACCCTGCAAAGGTCATTCCTTGTGTGTTTTCCATCTAATATTTATTAAATTTACATTAATTAAAGACATGTCTTACAATTACCTTTTCAAGTATATTGTGATTGGAGACTCAGGAGTTGGTAAGTCGTGTTTACTTCTGCAGTTCACAGACGGGCGCTTCAGAACAGACCACGACTTAACCATTGGCGTAGAATTTGGATCTAAGCAAGTAGAAGTCAATTCCAGGCAAATTCACCTGCAAATTTGGGACACGGCAGGACAGGAGTCCTTTAGAAGCATTACAAGGGCTTACTTCCGAGGAGCAGCAGGTGCACTTCTGGTTTATGACGTCACTCGGAGGAGCTCTTTCCAAAGCCTTGCTAACTGGCTTGAGGAAACCAACCAAAATGCTAACCCTGGAATCTCGATAATTCTTGTAGGGAACAAAAACGACTTAGAGCACAGAGTAGTTAGCACTGAAGAAGGGAATCACTTTGCCCAGCAACACGGACTTTTATTTATTGAAACTAGTGCTAAAACAGGCGACAGCGTGGAAGAAAGCTTTTTGCAGCTGACTAAGCAAGTGCATGAAAAAATAGAGTCAGGAGAGTTCGACATGTCAGCTGACTCTCCAGGAGTGCGCTTCCAAAAAAAGAAAACCTCTGACAAATCTAAGTGTTGTCGTTAATTAATATGCGAAAGTTTTATAATTTTAGAAGAAGCTTTGCTCATAGGTTTGTAGTTGAAGTTTCTGTGCACTAGCATTTCTTGGTATTGACTTTGGTTTTCTCTAAAGATTTGTTCTATGTACTTTTCGCGTTTGGTCGGAATGCGTGCAAAGACTTTCCTTCCGCAAGGCAGTTCTTTAGTTCCTGTGAAGCTCATTAAGTTCTTAAACTTCTGGTTGAGGAACTTCAAGTGGCCCCTTACTTCTTTGTGGATAGTTTTTCTTTTAGAAACAGTAAAGTCTAGTTCTTTTAGCTTGTTTAGGTCTTCCTTGCTAAAGAGTTTCAAAACCAAGCAAAAGGGAATTGCGTACACGACAGAGTTAGTTTTAGCTTTAGCTAAAGTTTCCCTGTTAAGGTTTTCTAAGAGTTCCCTCACTCCAAAAAGGCCTCCAGAAGAAGACACTCCTAAAGAGTGTTTGTACTGTTCTTCTATGTTCAGCGACTCGGAGTTCCTAGTAGGCAGGTAGTTACTTTTTTTCATGCTCACTCTGACTTCGTGATCTATTTCTCCTTCTTTAACAACGTATAAGAAGTGTGGGTAGTTGCCTATTTCGTAAACATGTTCTCCTGGTTCATAAAGCATTTCGAAAACCAAGAAACCTGCTTTTTTGAGATTTTTGTTTTTCCAGTCCTGGAAAACAGGCAAGGTTTTTAAAAAGTTAACTCTTTCGTTGCAAACAGACTCCCTGTATTTAGCCAGCGTGCTTTCATAGTCCTTTTTCCTAATCAAGCCTAAAAGCAAAGTAGATTCGCTGTTTATAGAAACGTTGGAATTTAAGTTGTTGAGAAGTTCTGTATCACCTAGAATGTTTTTTTCTCTAAGAGTGGCTATTTTTCGGTTTTCTTTGTTCAACGAAACTTCTCCTTCCAGAATGACCATTAGATTCGAAAAAGACTTTTGATCTGGATGGACTTCTTGGTTTTTTTTCCACTTGCCAATCCGAATTTTAGGGTACATGTCTTTTCGGGCGAAACTAGGCAACTCACTAAAAAACGGTATTTCGCTAAACCAGCTTTCTAAGATATGGTACTCAGTGTTTCTCCAGGTTTGGGAACTTCTAGAAAGTATCTCAGGAACTGTTTGGTCTTGCAACTTTAAACTTTCGCCCCAGCACTGAATGAAGTCTTTGCGTCTCGAAAGCCAACTGGGCACGATTGATTCGCAATACACTACTTTTTTTTTGTAGTCCTGCATTTCTTTTAAATTGTTCTGTATCCGAACTAGTGGAGTAGTTGCTCGCAGTCGGTACCTACTCTCACTGGATTTGCTGGGAATTGCTTTTGAGCGCTTTTTAGGCGAAGAAGTTTTTATTTTTGTGCGAGTGCGCGATTCAAGCATTTACAAATGTATATAATCTAGCATAATATGGTTAATAGTGTGGGTTGGTTTTTCGGCTAGTTTCAAAGGCCATTTCAAATAGATTTAAAACTAACGTTAGAAGATGGAAGGCTACACAGAAGTGATATCATGCGGAAGTGACCGTTCGGGTCAACTAGGTCTAAACAAGAAAGCCCACAAAAGTTACATTACTCCGATTTTCTGCAGTTTCAATATTTTGATTCAAAAAGTGTCCTGTGGAAATGAACATTCAGCGTTTATTTCAATATCTGGCCACGTATACAGCATGGGAAGCAATGCTCAGGGCCGATTAGGAGTGGGCTCGTCCTCTATGAAAGGGTCTTCTTCGCCTGTGCTTGTAGAAGGTCTTCCTAGATGTATTGACATTTCTTGCGGGTGGACTCATTCAGCAGCTGTTTCAAGGGACGGAGTTGCTTACAGTTGGGGCAACGGAGAACATGGCGCTCTGGGCACTGGGTCTCGAGAAACCCAGTGGACTCCAGTTCGAATCCAGCTAAGTGAAAAAGCATCTCAAGTAAGTTGTGGAGGGAGACACACTGCACTGGTAGCTGGAGAAAGTCTTTGGTGTTGTGGATCAGGCGACACAGGACAGCTAGGAACAGGCAGACGTGAAGCAGAACTAATTCCAGTAAGGATTCAAGAAGCAGTGACCCAAGCTGCAGCAGGGGAATTCCACACACTGAGTTTGACAAGGGGAGGAAGAGTATTTGGAATGGGAGGCAACTTGTTTGGACAGCTGGGAAAAGGCGACAAGAAAAGCTCAAGTTTGCCTATAAAAGTAGAGGGACTCGAAGGAACTTTTATAGTTAAAGTCAGAACTGGGCACCACAGTGCTGCTGTAAGTGATGGAGGCGAACTGTACATTTGGGGAACTGGAGTTTTTGGGGAGTACTTGGCTCCTAAGTTGATGAACTCTTACTTCAAAGGCGGTGTAAAAGACATAAGTGTAGGGTCTACTTTCAGTATAGCAGTGGACTCCTCAAACAAGCTTTACACCTGGGGCAACAACTTTCACGGAGAACTAGGAACAGGAGACTGCGAACACAGACCTTTCCCCACAATGATCAGGTGTATTAAGGATAAGATTCCAAGCCAGGTGTGTGCAGGAAGTGACTTTTGGATAATGCTGGGCAAAGACATAGTGAAAAACAAACCAGAAGTAGAGACTTTGAAAGACAATAACAGGTACACCAGAAGAAAGTCCTCTCGCTCAGTTGACTTTGAAAACATTCCTCCAGAAAAAGAAGACCATAGGAGCCTAGAGCCCAGGGTTAACTCCACTGAAAAACAAGAACTTCAAGAACAAATTAGAAACCTCAAGCACAAACTAGAAGAAGCTAACAGCAGAATCCAAGAAATCAACTCCCAGCACCAAGAAGAAAAAAATGCCTATGAAAGGAAATACGAAGATGCCACTAGAGAAATTTCTAACCTAACCAGCGCTCTAGGACTTAAAAAACAAAACTCCAAAAAGTCAACTAGGGCTGATGCCCGAAACGAAAAGCAACTAAGAAGCAAAGTAGAAACTCTGGAACAAGAAAACCAAAAACTAAACAAAGCCTTGGAAGACTCCAGAAAAGAAGCTGATGACTACTACTACAGAAACACCAAGTCCCAAAAAGAACTCCAAAAAACCATAAACGAGTGTGAAGAACTCCAGTCTAGAAACATCCAGTTAACCGAACAACTTGAAAGGTACAAAGAAAACCCAAGCCCCTCCTTAAACACCCAAAGCCTTAAAGACCAGCTAAACAAAGAAAAGGACAGGAACCAGCACCTGAGTGAAGAAGTCTACAGACTCAAAGAAGAAGTTCAGAACCTAAGCAACTCAGTTAAGTTGTACGAAGAGAAACTTTCAGAGGCCCAAAAAGAACTAAACATTCTTTCTCGAAAAAACTCTGAACTTTCACAACAAACTTACTCACAGGACATGCTAGCTAGAGAGTGCTCGGAACTCAAAAGACTAACTCACCAACAACAGTGCAAACTAGAGGAGTGGGAAGAACTCTACAACTCTTTACTCAAACAAAAAGAAGCCCTTGAGCACCAACACGAAGAAAAAGTTACCAAAAGCCAAACTTACTACGACTCTGTTCATAAAGAACTTCAAGAAAGAGCTAAGCAGTACAGAGAAAAAACTATGAACATGCTGCAAACTCCCGTAAGAACTAGGTACTCGCCCTTTACTCAACACTCAGTGCTTCAAGGAAGTCCCAACGTAAGTGAAATTCCTTCTTTCAAGCTAGACAACTACCAGGACAAGTCAATGGAGTTCCTCAACGAAAGAAGTTCGTTCAATGAAGACAGAATCAAGGATTTCACGATTAACCCAACTAACAATGTAACTTCTTAAGTTCCAAATCTTAATTCTAATGTAATGACTCAGTGTATAAATATAAAATGTCTAACCTTCGCCGTTCTGTCTACGCGATGAAAGCAAAAACAACTTACGAAAAATCCTTACTAAAAGCAACATTTGAAGGAGACAACGACCCACCTAAAGAAAAACACGTCCAAACAATTCTTTGGACTTTGCAGGGACAAAACCACCAGACTCCTCCCGAACAAGGCTTTAGTTTACTCACTCAAAGGTTACTCACAGGCCGTTGGGCTACTGCACTCAAAACTCTTGTAATATTGCACCGGGGAATCGAACAAGTAGGAAGTGGTTTTGCTTCGCGCCTTGCCGACTTGAACCTTCCTCTACAGAACTTCAATGACCCAAGCGAGCGTGGAAGTGCCCACAACAAGCTCATCCAAGACTATTACACCTACATCCGTACTTCAGCCCACAACCATTCTAGAAAAGGGTCTGTTTTGGTGCATGAAAAGTCTGAAAGAAATGAAGCCATAGCAAAGCTCAGGCCCCAAGAACTTATGAAGGAAGTCGGGTACCTACTTACCCAGCTGCAAAACCTAGTTAAGCTGGGACCCTCTTTCCATCAAGCTATTCGCAACTACCACCTTAAAATAACCCAGAATTCCTGCTACTTGATTTTGAGAGAAGCCAATCCTTTGTACCGAGTAGTATCTTTGGCCATTGACAGAATGATTGACAAGTTCTACACTATGGAAAAACAACTCTGTGAAATTGCTATAGAACACTACAAAAAGTTCGAAGCTTGCACAAGGATGCTTGGCCAGTTTTTTGAACTAGGAAACCACCTACCCTACACAGGACTGCAAGCTCCTAACCTTGTAAAGACTTCTAAAGAAGTACTTGAAAGCATGAAGGACTTTGCCAGACAAGGAGGAGCTGGACCTGGGGAGTACGAAGACGAAGGCGAACTCCCGCCTGAACTTGACCTTTCTCCTGAAGAACTGCGCCTTCAGCGTGAAATGCTCGAACAGTACGAAAAAGAACACCAAAAATCTAGAAAGAAACAACAAGAACAAGATTTGATTATGGAACCTGAAGAACGTTCTCCACCTAAAGAACAACAGGCCTCTCAGCCCGAGCAGTACCCTACAAATATGATGAACCCTATGATGATGAATCCTATGATGACAGGATTTAACCCTATGATGGCTGGAATGGGCTCTGTTCCTATGGCTGGAATGGGCTCTGCTCCTATGGCTGGAATGGGCTCTGCTCCTATGGCTGGAATGGGCTCTGCTCCTATGGCTGGAATGGGGGGTATGAATCCCATGATGACAGGTATGATGCCTAACCCCATGATGACAGGCATGATGCCTAACCCCATGATGAACCCCTTCATGACAGGAATGATGCCTGGAATGGGTTACCAAAACCAGCCTGCTCCTCAAATAAAGTCTAACCTTGACCCTTCGTCTCAAGCCTTTGGAGATGTTACTTCAAACAACAAGAAAAACCCCTTCGCAAGTCAACCCCAACAAAGCCAGCAAAGCTCAAATTCTTTAGACAACTTGTTTGGAGCACCAAGTACCCAACAGAAAAAAAGCAACCCGTTCGAGTCCTCCTCTAATCCCTTTGAAAGCAACACTACTTCAAGCAAGCCTCCCCAAAACCAAGACTTCGACCCTTTTGCAGACTTAATATAATACCATTCTTAACGATAAGTCTTAAGTTACTATGCAGAAGTCAGAAGGAGTAAAGTCCATAAACACAAAGTGAGAAGCAAAGAGTCCCAAAAAGATTGCTAAAGTAAAAGCACATGACACTAAATGGCCCACCATTTCCAACTCGCTTTCTTGGTCTTCTACTTTGTACTTAAGAGTCCCTGGAGCTTGCATTGCTACGCATGTAAAGCTGTAACCATGTAGAATTGCGTAAGAGCAAGTTACTATAAGTCTAAACCAAAGCTGTCCAAAAACTTCGTGTTGTGAGTAGCAAACTTCTCCTACACAGTCGTCATAAAGTGGACAAGTCATAAGTTGCTGTGGCACTACCCAAAAGTACACAAAACGAAGTGCTACTATTAAAATGTGCCACCTAAATTCTAAAATCCCAAAGTTTATCAACAGCCTGCCTACTACGAAGCAGTAGTTGTAGGCAAATATGTGTATAATCACAGTCCAAGACTGGTCTAGTTCTTTGTGTTTAGCTGTTATAAAGCCTGCTGGAAATATGTAAAATGCCTGAAACACTATTAGGAAAATCACTACTAAGTGACTCCAAGTTTGTTTCAAAACGTGGTGAGGCTCTACTTTTGCTCCGTATGCTTCTTTAGATGGGAGCTGGATTCTAGGCGGTCTAGGTTTTTCTTGGGGTTCGCTGAAGTTAAGGTTGAACTCTTCTCTTTGGGCTTCAAATTTCCTTTGCATTTGGCGTCTCTGTTCTATATTTCTTTTAGTTCTGTTAATGACTTTGCTCATGGAGAAAGAACTAGGAGAGGCAATCCAGGTTTGTTTTTGTTTAGACAGTTTCTGGTTTATGCGAGGAAGTAGCTTTTCAGTAAGTTTAGGACTGTAAGTAGGACTTGCAGGGGAACTCGAAGCTGAAAAGTAGTAGTTGGCGAACTCGTTGTGTTCGATGTACAAAACACTGCCTATGCACACCAAAGAAACTAACGCTGAAACTATCATGAAAGTCAAAAAACTAACAGACAAGTTATCCACAGAAAGCTGAGTGATTACTTTGAGAGTGCTAGCTCCAGCACCAGCAAGTCCCATGCCTAGAGTAAAAGCTCCTATGTACTCAGGAGGCAACAAACTTGCAAGTCCCATAGAACTAGCATTGAGCACAGAAGTGTTTGCTCCCATAAAGAAAAGTATAGTTCCTACTAGCCAAAATCCTGTGGACCCTTGGAGTGTGAAGCACACCAAAACCATTAGGAGGAGAAGCACTGCTGAAAAAGAGAAAGTAAACACCATTCTGTAGGTATAGGATATTCTGAAGCCAAAGCAAAAAATCAGAGTTTGGAAAAAGATCCAAGGAAGACTGAACACCCACGGGTAAGCAAAACTGAGCACTGGTTCTTCAAAAGTCTGTATAAAGTAGTCGAAGCAATTCAAAATAGCGTTCCAAGTCCACAGAACTCCAAAGCCCATTAGAAGAATTAGTTTGTAGGCAACTAAGTTCTAGGTAAAGGTTACTTTGTCCCTTATTGGTTTCATTTTTATGGGTTACTTATTAGTTAGGCGAGAACCCTTCAATTATAAGGTAGCGCTTTAAAATTTTACTTGCTTCTACGTAGTCTTTGAAGCCTTCTTGTTTGATAGCACCGAACTTAACAAAAATCTTAAGTGCCCTCATTAAGCTTTTCCAGAACTCCCAGCCTTTTTTCAAGTCTCCTTCTAAGTCCTTCATTTCAGGACACAAGCGCCGAACTTCTTCTAAAGACTTTCCCATCAAAAAGTGCTTAACAGCTATTCCAAGTCCAACGTGTGCAGTAACTCCAAAAGGCAGTTGCTCTGTTACTTCTATGCAGTGCTTTACGTCAGCTACTTTTTTATCTAAGTACTCGCACAAAACAATCGTTTCTGTTAAACTTTGGAAGGCTAAACTGAGCACTGAAACTATGCAGTGGAACTGTGCTAAGTCGTAATCCAAAGGTCCTGTCCATGAGTTGTTGCTTAAAGTAGGACTTAAAAGTGAAAAAACTCTGGACACAAGCAAAATACTGTGGCGTTTGTTTGCGTTGGCATCAAAGCGAACAAGTTGTTCAAAAACTTCCTTTTTCAAAAAGCTATCTTTTTCTTGGGCTAGAGTGCGCGAGTTTAAATACCCCAGTTTGTAAAGTTCCAAAATGTAAAACATAGGATACTGGAACCTTTCTTCACACTGCAGCAGCACTTTTCCAAACAGCATTGGCTTTCCGATCCCTGAAAAGTACCCTGTGTGCTCCAAAAATATCAAAAGGACTTTTGCCTTAAGGGCTTTTGACGACTCCAAAACTGGCTGTTCGGACTTGTCAAATATTTTCTGAGTGAGTTTTCCGTTGTTGCCGTAGGAGTCGTAGTGCCACTTCAAGCAGAATAAAATATCAGGGTCTTCTTTGGTCTGAGTCGAGAGTTCGGCTTCCAAGTCCTGAGAGTCGAAGTGCCAGCTGAGGCGTTTCAGATTTTCAAGTTCCAAGTTGTGTTCTGGGTTAGAAGAACAGTAGTACCTGATTTTGATGCTTTGTAGGTGCCTTTTGTACTCCTCAGGAAGTTTCTCAGCTAAGAGTGAAAAAGACTTTTTTCTGATGTTGTTAATAGCTTTTATAGAGCTAATGTAGTAATCAGAATCGGCGTAAGGAGGAAGTTCAAGCAGTGAACTCGAAGCAATTGTAGTGAAGAGTTGTGAAGACAAAGGAACAACGGACAGTGCAAAGTAGAGCTTGTCTGGAAGTCTTATTTTGAGTATGTTTTGGAGGTTGGGACTCTGACTAAAGTGCAAGCCAGGCGTGGCTAGGGAAATCTTTGCATTCATGAAGTTCTTAGCGTCTTCAAAGTACTTTTTGTTCTTTATGTCTAGAATGCTTGAAGTGTCTGACTTCTGGAGTCTCTGAACTAGTTCTTCAAGCGGAAGGTCTACTAAGGTCATTCCAAAAAGGTAACCTTTAAGCACAAAAGCATCAACTAGCTTTTCTCTGGTGATTCCTAGGCTCTGAAGTACTTCGTTTGAGTCTACGTAGTCGTAAGTTTCTTCCGTTTTGTTAATAGACAACACAAGTTGTTTTGGGACGCAAAACAGCAAGTCAAGAGGTCCCATGACAGCTCCGACTAAGTTGTTTTCGCTCAAGTACCCGAGTTGGGCAGATTGGTGGTAAGGGGCTCTGAATACCTCTCCGCCTAGAGCCCGTACACTTCTTACAACTTCAGAGTAACCCGCCCAAGTCACCTGTTTTCCCTTTTTGAGGTTTTCTTCGAATCCTGGCTTGTCGTTGTTTGCTAGCTTCTCCCACATTTCAGCTCGGGGAAGTCTTCTTTTGTCTAGTTTAGTTTGGGGTTTAAGGGACACTGAGATTCCCTGAAGCACTATAACAGGTTTAATGTTTTTTGAAATGAGAGGCGACAAGTATTCTGAAAGGGCTGACTCAAGGTTCAGTGGCTTACCGCCTAGTAATTTGTAGTACTGCTCAATTGAAAGTTTTGACTCCAGCAACCATTCGCCGTCTATTGCTAAGGTGGGCTTGAGGTTTTCTAGAGGCCCCTGCTTCACAAGTCCTCTTTCAATTACCAAAGAACGCAATTCCTTCTGAATTTCCATCTTTCTTTGCAAGTCTTCTTCGTAATTCAGTTATTTGAATTAAACATACTGCTAAATTATTTAGTTATACTCAAATATTTTGTTTAGTACTTTTATTCAAAAGTTAATTTAAATGGCATATTTTATAAATATGATAAATTTTCTCGACTCAAACTATTTAAAAGCTAAATTAAGATTGGGGTCTTCAAATCTGCTTTAAAATGGTGAAATAATCAAATCTATGAAAGAACAAGAATGCGAAATTTGTGGAGGGTACACAGAAGTACAGAAACTTTGTCACTGTGGAGAGACTGTTTGCGGAGACTGTGCAAAACATATCCTCAGTGGGGCTGTAAATCCAAAGTGCCCGGGATGCAACTCTCTTTTGAAACAGTAACTACTACTTAGGTTCCCTAGTCAGAAAAAACCTAAACGTTCCCGTTTAAGTAAAGTGCGTGTTATTCAAAGAAATCTTGTATACATAATTGGTCTGTCGCCTTCACTGACCAATGAAAAAACAGTAAGTTCCGCCGATTTTTTCGGAAAGTACGGGAAAATTCGCAAGGTAGTCATCAATAAGTCCAGCCCCTACAACAGTTCCCAAGGTGTTTCGTATAGTGCATATATCACTTACGCTAATGAAACACAAGCTACTCTCTGCATACGTGCAGTAGACGGTTACAGATTCGATGGAAGAAACCTAAAAGCTACCTTCGGTACTACTAAGTACTGCAATTTTTTCTTAAGAGGGCAAAAGTGCCCAAAGGGAGACTGCTTGTATCTTCATGAAGAAGGCAGTCAGTCAGATTCCTTCACTTCAGAAGAAATAAAGCACAACAAGCACGTCCAGCCACACAACTCTATCTTCGGAAGACTCAGAGTCACCGTAGAGTCTTGTGGGACAAACCAACTCCCAAGTGCCTACGTGCAACGTCCTCGGTACTTCAGCGAAGACCATAACTCTGAACCTAAGAAACCTCGCTTGTATAGCATAGACCTCAAAAAGGGGTCTAGGTTTTGGTTTGTAGAAGAAGGAGCTGAAGAAAACGAAGTACCTCCTTTGCAGGACTTGCTTAGTCAGGTTTCGCCTAACGAAAATGTAGTGGAATTGCCGGCTAACCAAGCAAGGCAGATCCTTGAAGATACTTGGTACGCTGACGTTCTCAAATTTGAAACTTTCAATCAGCTTTCTGATTCCTCTAATGTTCTTCTTTCTTCAATATAAAATAATTTTATGGCTTGAAGTTTTTATAATGGCTCCCATGGCACTGAGACAAATGGTCCATTTCAATATTCCCTCCAAAAAGTACGAAAAAACCCACTTACCTCCTGTTCCAAGTCCTTACGGAGACTGGGAAGTCCCTAAAGAAATCCTTTCTGCCAAATCAATGTCTTCAGAGCACTACTTAGAGCACAGGTTCCGTGCTTACCAAAAAGCAGACAAGTTCGTCAAGATCGTCAACAAAAACTATAACTCTAAAAAAAAGCCAACCTTTGACACTGCAGTTGAAAACCATAAGTGCTTTGTGAGAAAAGTCCCTAGAAAAGAAGACCAAAAGTCCTTGTTTTACTCCAGACTTCCAAATAACCCTCTAAGTGACGAATTGTACCTCCGCAGTAAACTAAACGACTCTTACCAAAAATTTAATTCTAGAGCAAGCTACTCAAAAAGAGAAACCAACTCAAGCACTCCTAAACCCTCTGCAATGAGCAGTTTTAAACACCTCAAAAAAAGCCTCAGTCCTTCAAAAACCTTTTTAAAAGGTACTAAAGACGAAGTCAAGCCCCAAAGAAACCAAATTAAGCAACTCCTACTTAGCCTTAAAGAAAAAAAAACCAAAAACTCCTTTTGCAACCCAGCAATTAAGATCCAGCAAAGTTTTAAAACAAGAATTGGCTTTAGCACTTTCAAAGAAAAGAAGTTTAGGGATTCCCCTATTATGTAATTTAACTATTTAAACTGCTTTTTATGCTTTTTAAGTCAGCTACTATTTTGGACTGGGACTTCAGAACCTTCTGGAACCACACTTGGTTGTCCCTTAAGTTTTCAAAAAGACCTATCAAGTTCTTAGAAGTTCTAGTTGGATTACTTAATTGACTCAAAGAGCTTTTGAATTCATTTTCAAATTCTGCAAAGTAACTTTTAATGCACTCTAAACTTTGCTTGAATTCCTGTAAAATTTGGCTAGTTTTGGCTAAAAGTGCTCTAGAAGTATCTTCTTTAGTTACTGGCTCACTTACAGAGTGCTTTGATTCGTCTCCAAAAGTTTCAAACCTAGAGTACTCGTTTGACACTGAGTATTCCATGTTTGAAGTTTCAAAAATCATGTTGTTAACTTTTTCCTGAAGAGTTTCAGATAGCTCAGTGACTTGCTGGGTGTCATAGTTGTTTTGCAGAGTTTCTAGTGCTTCACTTAGTTCTTGGTAGAACTGCAAGTGTTTATGTTGTAGTTTGTGTGTATCTGCTGAATTCTCGTACAAGTTCGCAAGTTGGATTTTGGCGTTGTTTAAGTCTTCGTTGAGTGTTTGGAGTTTATTTGACAAGTCTATGTTTAGAGTTTGGGTTTCCTGGTACTTTTGGAGTATTTCTAAATTAGAGTCTTGCGAACTTTGGTAGCCCTTGAACAAACTTTCGCTTTTGGACTTCCAAAGTTGAACTTCGTTTTCTTTGTTTTCAAGTAAGTCTTTCATTTCTTTGTTGCTTGTTTTAAGGGATTCGATTTCTTTTTGTTTTGCTTCTAGTTCTTTTCTGTTGTTATTCATTTTAGCTTCGTGTTCCTGAAAAGCCTTTTCAAAGCTTTTTAGTTTTTGTTCAAGTTGGTTCATTTGGCCTAGTTCTTGGCTTTCTAGTTGTGAGTTGAGTTCTGTGAGTTTTTGAACTTGTTCTTTGTAGTCACTAACTTGTTTGTTCAGAGCTTCGTTTGTAAGCAGTGGTTCAAGGTTTTTTATGTGACTTGGTCTTTTAAGCAGTTCTTTAGCTTCGTAAATTTCTTGAAGTCTTTTATTTAAGGAAGTTTCTATTGAATTGAACTTGTTTATAGCTTCAAATAGTTTTTGGCTGATAGTTTCGTCTAAGTTTTCACAGAAACAAAGTACAATGTTAGACAGGTTTTGGACTTGTTCGTAGAGGTTGCCGGCACTTAATTCAAATAGTCTATGGTTTTCTTCTTCTTGGTAGAGTTGATTGCATTGGTTTTCAAGTTTCTGTGCAGAGTTTTGGGCAACTCTAAGTTGTTTTTCTAGTTCTAGGTTTTTGGCTAAGTAAATTTCTTTTTGTTCTTGGGCAACCTTAAAGTCTCTGATTTTTCGGTGAATTTCAAAACTAGAGTCTAGAGTTTCGAGTTTAAGTTCTTTTGCTATGTTTTGAAAACACTCTTGTGAGTTCAGTAGTTTTTGTTTGTATTGGTTTATTTCTTTATTTAAGCTGAGGTTTTGGTCTTCTAGGTCTTTGAGTTTAAACTTCAGTTTGGAGTTTTCCGAAGCAACTATTTTAAACGACTGGTTGCAGCCTAAGGCCTTGATTTCTTGGTTGATTTTTTCTTGGTTTTTGAGTTGTTTGTAGTAATTCAAGGAGTTTTGTTTTTCTTTTTCAAGACAGTTTTCGTAGTAACTTGTGATGCTTCCTGCTGGTGAGTTTTTTAACTGTTTCTTAAGAACTGCAATGTAGCTTTCAAGGGTTTTTATTTTTTCTTGGTAGAAGTCTTGGTTTAGTTTGAGTTGGCTGTGCAGTTCTTCTACTTCAAGTCTGTGGGTTTTTGTAGTTGCAAGTAAGCCTTGGAAAGACTCAGGAGTTTCTCTTAAAAGTTCTTCAAGGGAATTCTGTTCGATGTTTTGCATGTTAAATATGATAAATAACAGATTAAATTCAGAATTAGCCCAGACTTTGCAAAGCTTAACAGAAAACTACAAGTCCCAGATAAGTTCTATGAAGCAAGAAATCTGTCATTTGCAAGAAACCCAGTCTAAACTTAAAGTTAGTTTTAAATAGGAATTAACCCAAACCCAACTCCAAGATACTTACTTAAAGTTCACTCAAGCCCAAAAAGACAAAGAAACAGCTGTTTCTGAACTCCAAACAACCCAAGAAGAACTAAGTTGCTTAAAAGATTCCCACCAAACCCTGTTAAGCAAATACAACCAAGTGTAAACTGTAGTTAGTTTAGCAGACAACGAAAAGTTAAGTCTAGAACTCCAAGAAACCCAAGAACTCTACAACCAAGTTAACTCTGACTACAGCCAACTCTCTAGTTACCTGCAAGACTACGAAGCTACCAAAAAGCAAAACCAAGAAATCTCTTGCTGCCTAGAAAACCTCCAAAAAGAAAAAGAACAACTCTTAAGTCACAAAGTAGAGTACACCACCGAAATAAATGTCTACAAAGAAACCATTTCAAACTTAGAAACTAAAAACAAAAATCTTGCAGAACAAAACAAACAACTTTTTGCCCTCAACGAAAACCTAATGAACCAACTCTCCAACCACAAACCTCCGCAACTACCCCCTGAAAAAAAACCAGAAGCTCCTAAAGCTCAAACCCACCGCCTTGTGCTTTGCTCTATATGCGGAGGCCCCAAACACGGAAGAATGAAGCAGTGCAGCAACTGCGAAGCACAAGCCCACGCTGCCTGCACACAGTACAAAGCATTCACTTGCAAGAACTGCAGTTCCTGATTAGTTAATAGGTTCCTTGTTGAACTCTCTCTTGAAGTCTTCAGTCTGCTTGATGTAGTTGACAAAGCTCCTTACGGAAGAAAAACACCTAAGAGCTTCACCGGGGACAACGTATCCCAGCTCGTCTTCCATCCTCACCACAAGTTCCACAGCGTCGAGGCTGTCCAGGCCGTGGTCTTTAAATACTGAGTCTGCACTGAGGTGTCCCTTGTTAGTAGTTCTGAAATAGTTCTTGAAGAGGTTGAGAACATACTTTTCAATTTCTTCTTGAGTGTGGAGCACCAGCCACGAACGAGGGGTCACGTTCCCTTGTTTGTCGTACATCATAGGAGTTACTTGGGTGTTGGGGTTTGACTCGTTATGAGGAGTGGTGCATGAGTGCATGAGGGAACTGGAGAACCTTCTTTGAGCTCTTACCAAACGAAGCATTTTTATGAACGCCAAAATGGGACGACTTCCAAGTTTTTAGTAATTAAATGGCATTGAGAGCTTTGCGGAGAAGAGCAGGTGCAGTTCCTGGAAGGTACAAGGGCTGGGTTAGAATGATACAAGAAAAAGCCAAAACACCTGAAGACTCTGCTTCAGTATCTGCACTCAGTGCAGTTTGCGACTATTACGGCAGAGACATCCAACAAGATGAACTTTCGGCCAAAAACAACTTCGAAGTAAACTGGGAAGACTGGAGCCACATAGTTACTCCAGGCTTAGTTGACAAACTTAAAGAAAAAGTCAACGCTATCAGCCAGGAACACTACGAAACTGAGGGTTTAGCTAGCGAAGCCATGCACGAGACCGATTCTCTCAAAACATGGCGCCATATCGCGACTTGGAACGCAGCTGTGAACTTGCACTACATTGCAGAGCAAGACTCTTTGATAGAAAACTTGTCTAACGCCAGGCCTTTGCAGTCACTTGACCTCTGGGAAGTACAAAGCATGTGGAAGTACGACGACTGCCCTACTAGGTGGGACCAAGAGTTAGGTTGGTACATGCCTAACAACGACCAAGTGAGTGAAGACCCTGTTAGTGCCAACTACTTCCAATTCCAAAAAGACTACGGAAAGGTTGCTCTGATGCGCTATTACTACGACTGGATGGGAAAACACCAAATTCTGTGCACTGTTGGAAAATTGTCCCAGACTGAGCGCGAAGATTAAGCTAATAAATGCGCATTATGGTTTAAATATGCATATAATTAATGCTAGGGATTCTGTTGTTTGTGCTGGTACCAGCATTGGGACATGTGAAATGCGGAATCGGAACTATCAACCACACGATAATTGAACTGCCTGTAAATACTGCAAACGAAAGAAAACTATTCACTATGAATAAAGAAAGCGAGTATGAACCCATCAGGATTTACGTTTACTATGGGTACTTGGATGTGCCAGAGGCTATTGAAGACTATTTGAAAAACCATATTGTCAGGGGAGCTGTTGAGTGGTACCAAAACACCATCAAAACAAAAAGAATCAAGGACAAACTAGTTCTGAGTAATTACAAAGGCTACGACTGCCATGGAATTAAAGTGCCAGAAAAGCATGCTGAAGAAGGAGTGGAGGCAGACTTTATGGTTTATCTTAGTGTGAGTGAGCTAAACCCTAGTGTTGCAGGCTGGTCTACGATTTGCTTTCTTCAAGAAGGTCGTCCAGCACTAGGAAGACTCCACTTGGAAGCTAGGTGGCTAGACCAAATGTCTTTTGAAGACTCCCTTTCAACTGCGATTCACGAGTTGGCTCATACGCTAGTGTTTGCTCCTGGGCTTTACAACTTCTGGGTAAAACCAGACGGCCAAAGGTATACTTCTGATGAAATGTTTTTGATTGAAAACACACGTGGAATAACTGTATATAAACTAAAAACTCCAAAAGTAAAAGAAAAGGCAGAGAAGAACTTTGGGTGCAGTGAACTTGGAGGAGTTGAGTTGGAGTCTTCAGGAGGCTCTGGAACTGCAGGAGCTCATTGGGAAAAAAGAGTTATGTACGGAGACTTCATGGTTGCAGACTCTAACATGAACGACATAGTTTATTCAGACATCACAATGGCAATGTTTGAAGACTCTGGCTGGTACCAAGTTGACTACAGCTATACTTCCAAACTACTGTGGGGGTACAAAGAAGGGTGCAGTTTTTTTTCAGAAAAGTGCTTGTCAAACGGAGAGCCTAACTTTGAAGAGTTCTGCTCTGATTTTTCTGAAACTACACACTGCGACTACAAGCACCTCCACAAAGGCGCTTGCAACATTATGAAGTTCAGTTCAGAACTGCCCCAGGAGTTCCAGTACTTTAGTGAACCTACATACGGAGGTGCTGACCAGTACTTGGACTACTGTCCTATTATTAAGCAGGTAAAAGGAGGCAACTGCAGAGGCTTAGAGCTACATGAAACCTTACTAAATCCTGACTACGGCGAAAAGGCATGTGAAAACTGCAGGTGTATAGAGGGGACTTATGGCAAGAGTAAAGGTGACAACTGGCACGCAGGGTGCCACGAAGTTAAGTGTGAAGGAAACAAACCAACTATTTACATTGGAGAAAGCAAAGTGACTTGCTTTTCTAGCGGAGAAGAAGTGGAAGTTCCTGGGTTCAAAGGATTTGTTAAGTGTCCTGAGAGTGACATACTGTGCAGAGAAGTGCCTTGTCCTAACAACTGCAGTGGACTAGGCAAGTGCCAGGACGGTGTTTGTATTTGTCCAGACGGCACAAAAGGCAGTGACTGTTCTAACTTGGAATTTGAGCCTTCTTCAAGTTGCTTGTTAGAGTTAGTGTGGGGAATTATGCTTACACTAATACTATAAATAACGAGGTTTACTATTGCTTAAAGCTTTTCGTCAGGAACTTCTAAATCAGAGTCTTCTTCGTCCGATTCTTCGATTTCTCTTTGCTTTAAAATGGTTTCAAGCAGTTGCCACACGTTATTTAACTCAGTTCTTAGTCTAGCATTATCTTTCCTAAGTTGAGTAATCTGTACTTCAAGTTGCTCTTCGTTAACAGAGACACTTGGACGCATAGTGAAAGTTTCAGAAGCAGTTTGTCTGGGCTTTACTGAAAGTTCTGATGAGTGGAAGCTTTGCTGGGCTTGTTCCTTTTCTTGTTCTCCAATATCTTTTCCATCGAGTTCTTCGAGCCAAAGGTGGACAATGAGTTTTTGACGGGCTTCTTTGACTTTCATGACGCAGGGGTTGAAGTTGATTTTAAGTTTGACGAGTTGAGGCAGAGTCTGCAAAGCGTTAAGTGTATTGTCAAAATTGAATATTCTGTTATGGCAGAGTTTGATGTAACTAAGCTGTCTGCAAGTCCTTAAACAAAAGATTTCTTTGATTTGGTTGTTGTTTGCTTTAAGTGTTGAAAGTTTGGATAAACTTCCTAACGCAGAAAGATCTTCTATGTAATTATGGGCTACGTTTAAGTACTCCAGATTACTGCATTCAGCTACTCCTTCGAGGCTTTTTAAGTAGTTGTGAGAAATAACTAAAGACTTGAGGTTAATCAATCTTGCCGGGCTGAATTTAGCATTTGACTCAAACTGGGAGATTCCTTTTTGTCGCAGGTTGAGCTAAGTATTTTTTACCTTTTTCACAGCTGCAATGTGCTCTGCAGAGGCTATTTTTAAAATACGTCTATCAGAAAGAGCCCCAATATCGCTAATAGGGTTTTCTGGTAATTCAATATTGCCTAGGATAGTTGACAAAGCTTGGTCAGACTGATAAGTAGGTAGTGCTGCGTCTTCAGACACAGAGTTTTCAACTAAAGACTCACCTGGGTTTTCCTCGTAACTTTCTTCCGCCTCTGAGTCTTCTCTGTAGTCTTCTGGAAAGCATATATGGGTGCTTTCAACATGTGATTCCAGTTCTTTTCTGGTTTGAAAGCTTTTTTGGTCAAAAGGACAAAAGAAAACATTTAGCATTATCCCAGCAAAATATTATAAGACATTATGATGTGTAAAGGTTACTTAAATGCTTATGAAGTCCTTCATTTTCCTGAGCCACTCCATGTAGAGTCTTTGTTCTTTGTCAAGTGAGTAAGACTCTACAAAAATAGCTACGTCGTCGTCAATTCCCATTTCTTTCAAGTAGTCCATCAAAGCGTTTTGGAGTTTTTCGTCCAAAGTAGAAAAGTCTGGTCCTCGGTACTCGTTTTTGGCAAAAAAGTCGCTGTTTTTGCTTAGTGAGTCTACCTCTTCAGAGTAAACAATGTTTGAAACTTGAATTTCGCTGTCGATTGAGTTGCACTCGTAAATGAGGCCTTTGTTGGTGCCTTTCTTTTTGATGGTCACTTGGAATTCGCAGTAATTATTGGGCATTTCTTCTTCTTCTTCGCCTTCTTCTTTTTCTTCTTCTTCTTCGCCCATAGGACTCCTTGCCGAAAAAGTTACTTCTACTTCGTGTCCTTCAACTTCTTTGAAAAGCTTCATGCGTGATACGCCTTCTTTGTCTTCTAAGTCAAATCCTGACTCTTGAAGAAAAGGCCCTACGCTTTCATCTATTTTGTAATCTTCCTCTTCGTAACGCAGTTCTTTTTCCAAGGACTTAGCCAGACGCTTCGAGACCACGCTTGAGAAAGCCCGTGTGTAATTTAGTGGCTGGATTAGGTTTCTTAAGTTCCTCACGATCATTTTTATGTAAATGGTGACTTTCTGTTCTAGAAATCAAAGCACCTAGCTATGTAACTAAGTTTTGTTTCTAAGAGTTTTAGTTGTTCTTCACAGAGAGCGGCATAAAAATGTCTTATTTCACAAAAAACAGAGAATTAGGCGCACAAGGAATCATCAACATAGACGAAACCTTAGCTAGGTCCCGCAAAATAGTTCAGGAGTCCATTGACCTTTCAAGGAAAAGTGCAGAAAAAAAACACTTGCTTGAAAAGCGCCTCCAAAACCCAACTGACTCCCAAGCAGACTATAAGTTTGTGAGTTCTGAGTCGACTTTTTTGTCTTCCCCCATTGATAACAGCTACTACGAACAAAAAGTCCACGAACTCACTCAACAACTAAAAAACGAACAATACTTAAAACAAAGTTACGAAAAGGCACTCAGAGATCTGAATGAAAGAGTCAAAGAACTAGAGTCCAGCCACATGCAAACTAACAAACAAGAATTCCAAGAAATCAAAGAAAGAGTTTACCACGAAAAACAAAAAACCCAGGAACTCCAGCACACTTTAGACCAACTCATCCAGGAAGTAAAGCAACTAACTTCTGAAAACGAAGAACTCCAAAGCGAACTTTCTAACTACTCACAAACATCTCAACTCCAACTTAAAAACAAAAGACTGCAAGAAGACATAGACCAGTGCAACAAAGAACACCAGTCTCAAAAAGAACTAATCCACTTAGAAATCCAAGACCTAAAACGGTCCAAAGAGTTCCTTGAAAAAGAATACAAAAACCACTCAAGCGAAAAAACTCTAAGAGAAGAACTCGAAATTGCAAAAAAGCAGTTTACAGTCATCCAAGACAAGTACAGACAAAGTTACTCTTCACTCGAAGAACGACTTGACGAAGAAGTCCAAAAAAACAAAACTTTTAAGCACTCCCAAACCCCCAGTAAACTCCAAGAAGCCAAAGACAAGTACTTAGAGCTAGCAGAGTACAACAAAGACCTCCGACACCAAATAAAAACCCTCAAAGAAAGTCACTCCCAAAACGAATTTGAAGTACTTATGAAAGAAAACTCAAACAAAATCAAAAGCTTAGAGGAAAAAATAAAGGAAACTTCTCGCAAGTACGACCAACTCAAAGTAAAAGTTTCTTCTTCCCGCAGCTTGTCAAACACCCGACCCTCCTCTGTTAGAAACAGCAGACCCCAAAAACCCCCTAAACTTCCTAGAAGAAGCTCCCAAGTCAAGTTAACTCGGCACTCTAGCTCTGGGCGAATAGGCTGCAAAGTCTGTGCCAAGAACTTGCCTTCTAGGTCACTGACTCCTAAAAAAAAGTAACTTAAGTCCTATTACATATTTATGATGAAGCTTTACACTCCCACTCAAAAGTCTCAAGTTGGTTTTTGACTTCTCTAGAAAGAGAGCCTACTTGGTTTTCGCGTCTAACATTTTTGGTCAAAGCAGGAGAGTTAAGTATGTTCAGAAAAGCGCTGAGTGCAGCTTGGCACTTTTTAAGACGCTCTTCTCGAGTAAGGTCAACTGCAGACATTACTTGGGCAGTAAGTGCAGAGGTGATGGTAGGTCTGAACATAGAAAGCAACTTAGCTACAGTGTGGAGTCCAGTCATAATGTATGACTCGTACTTAGACTCAATGATGTTCTGAGCAAGGGGCAGCAACATACTGCAGGTCTGAATGTTGATGCCGTCTACTTTTGACTCAACTATGCAGTACTTGAGAACGTCTTGAGTCACACTGATGTCGTTCATCATGCTGAGGGCGTTGATAGTTGCGTGGACGTTGCCTGCTTGCCACCAGTTTAAAACTAAGTTCACGTTTTCTGTTCTGCGGCGAATGACTGCTAGCATGTTGTTGTGGTTTTCGTTTACTTCTTGGAAAACCCTTAGCTCATCTGAGTTGCCTTTGTTTTTAGGAATGAATTCGTTTATGTCAAGACCTACAGGCTGATTGGGGTTATTTGGAATAAAACTTGAGTAGAGTTCTTGCTTTTCGCGCTTTTTGGGTTTGAAAGCCGTTGGGTTTACCTTTTGCTCCTCTACTTTGTGTCTGTATTCAGAGGCTTCAAACTGAATGTCGTTTAAGTCAGTAGCCCACATACTGAAGGAAGGACTGTTGTTACACAACCCAACTAGTACTTGGTCTTTTTCGTTAATTTGGATGTCTTCTACTCCTCTCCAAGTAGACTCTATATTGTCTACTAGTTTTGGGGTTTCTATTTCCCAGACTTTAAGAGACTCGTTAGCTGCTGAAAACACATAGTCCCCGTTAGGGTCAAAGCATATTTGCTGAATTGGAGTGGTGTCTGGGGAAGTAGTTGCTATGTGTCCGAAAGTTTCTAAGTCCCAGTACTTCGCAGTGCGGTCTTGGTGCCCCGAAACCAAACTTAAGTTTTGGGGGTTGAAACACAAACTAGTTACAGGCGATTCACCCAAACTGAATTCGTAAAGCTTTTTTGAGGAGTTCAAGTCCCACAACTTGACAGTTCCGTCTGAACCCCCGGAAGCTAGCCACTTGGTGTCAGGACTGAACTGAACCACGTTAACTGGACCGTTGTGGCCTTTGTAAGTTTGCACACAGGTTTTTTTCCTCAAGTCCCAGAGCTTAATATTGCAATCGACAGAAGAAGTAGCTAAATAGTTCCCTTGAGGTCCTGGAAAAGAAGCAATTGAGGTACAAGCTGAAAGGTGACCTTTAAGACTTCCTATGGCTTTTTGTGCAGTGAGGTCCCAAACTATAACAGTTCCTCCAAAAGAACCAGAATAAACTTCTTCTTCGGTTTCACTGAAACCTACAGAGGTAATGTCTGATGAGTGACCTTGGAAGTTCAGCAAAGAATTCTTTTTTGATATTTTCCACAACCTCACGTTCTTAGCGTCATCTCCTGCAACGACTACTTGGAAAGAACGCTGGCCTAACTTTGCACAGGTTATGCAAGTTGCTCCAGGGGTCCCTGAGACTATGTCGAATTCTTGAATTTTTTGGTTTCGCCTTGCCATTTTATTTTGAAGAGTTTCAAACTTACCTAGTTTTACCTAATGACTTTACAAAATTCTGCAAGTTAGTTTTCTGCTTAGACTTTTTCTTCTTTTTCTTTTGTTTTTTGGACTTTTGCTGTTTGGGGTCTTCTGAACTCTGGTTGAGTTCTAAGTCTTCTTCAGAACTGTACTGCGCTGCGTAGATGTCGTGTTCTTCTTCGTCAAAGGAAATCTCTGCCCCAGCCATTTCCCTTCTGATCATGGACCTTTCTACTTCTTGTTCGTTTTCTTGTTTTTCTAGTAAAACTTGTCTTTTCAGGTAACTCCAGTGCTTCACTTTGGGAATAGGGTACAGTTCTTCTTGGATCAAAGGCACAATTTCTAATTCTGAAACAGGAACCAAGTGGGGTATGAAGGGTTTGTACTGGAAGTCTGTGTACTTGTTAAGAGTTTCGTGACTTATCTTTTTCATAACCATTGACTCGTCACAGCAAAGTAAGCAGTCGAATAAAGGCTTTATTGACATTTAATATTAATGCAGAGAATTTGTGCACTCAAAGCCCGGCTGCTCTTCAGGTACTGTCGCCAACTCAATTTGGATGGTAGTGTGGGTAATTCCATACTTGTTTTTGCAGATTTGAGTCGCCTTTTGAAGCGCAGTGTGGGGGTCGTTGGAGGTAAGATGACAAGACATAGAAGGTTTGCCTATGCTTAAGCTCCACACGTGCAAGTCGTGAACTTCAGATACTTCTCCTATGTCTGTTAAGTCCTCTCCTAAAGACTCAACGTCTATTTCTAAGGGAGCACCTTCCATCAGGACGCCTAGGCTTTCTTTTATGATTGGAAAGGTAGTTCCCATCACTATGATTGAAAACACAAAAGTGCATATGGGGTCTGCTAGTTTCCACTCAGGGTTTATGAAAATAAGCACCCCTGCTATGGTTACCCCCACGCTTTGGATAATGTCTCCCAAAACATGCAAAGCTGCAGCTCTGACACCTACGTTTTCTTGGTGTTTCTGCATTTCGATGTGGGAATCGTGTTCCGAGCCGTTTGCATAGTGAACTTTAGGATAAGAATGACCATGGGAATGATCGTTGGAATGATCGTGGGAATGACCATGGGAATGACCGTGACTGGGGTGTAAAGACCAGGCCATGAGAATATTGCAGCCTAAGCCCAACAGTGCTG